>Ga0209777_10000116_pt1 | contig 133450 bp, 148 predicted proteins | sample FrelakmetHBP12HB_FD_187147 | JGI IMG/M metagenome (GOLD analysis project Ga0209777, IMG submission 187147) | Freshwater lake sediment microbial communities from the University of Notre Dame, USA, for methane emissions studies -HBP12 HB (SPAdes)... | ecosystem: Environmental > Aquatic >... | reverse complement strand
TAGCCCGGATTTCCACGTCGCTTAGGCTCAACAGAAACAACAGTTTTGTTGACGAAAAGCCTGACAACCTCACAGGCTTCCATACTATAACGTATTCGGGAGGCAGCTTAAATTCTGCACACCCCTATTTATCGTTTTTGAAAATCACAAGTGCGTCTAGTTCTTGATTCTTTGTGAAGTTTGCAGAAAGAGCAATGGCACTTCTATCCGTAACTATGAACTTTCCATGAAAAGAATACCATCTATTCGTTGCGGTTGTTGTTCGTTCAGAGCTTCCTACGTTCCATTTATCAAAATAGATTATAGCACCTTGGACTTTAAGAGCCTCGAACCTCTGTTCAACTTCTTTCTTGACATCATCGTTTATGCTGTCATACGGCAAAGTCAGAATCTCTATTTTTGCCTGTTTAGCTTTTGCCATCAAGGCTTCAAAAACGTGTTCGTTATGAATCTGAAACATTGCAATTCTAACGTACTTTTGAGCCAATGCAATTTCGTTAATAACTTTTGTAATGATATTATTGCTGAATTCAAAGGCAATTTCTGCCAGAGCGATACCCAGTTTAACAATTAAGTACTTCGATCATATAAATTGTGGTCAAACTAAAATTCAATTGAGCATAACTTCACAAGGCTTATCTGGACTCAAATGAAAGGAATACTGTGGAAATTTTATGTCTAAGAGAAAATCCATAGCCTCAGGACCAAATAAGGGTACAAAATACGAGGTAGCTATCTTTAACAATCTCAAGAGCAAGAAACTCCTGCCTGAAGGAATAACCCCCGCAGGCGCAACTGATAAGCCAGATGTATACGTCCTTTGCTCAGGAGATGACTTTCCCCTTGAGATAAAAGATCCAAGTGGTGATTTTGCACAAATTGAACTACGTTGGAACCCAAAGCAAAAGTTCTTCTATTCAAGAAATAGCAAGAACTCTAAGTTTATCCCGTTACTGGAAGAAACAAAGTTTTTGGAGCAAGTAAATAAAAAGTGGAAGGATACCCCTAGAAAATTCACTAAGGATGAGTTGACAAAAGAAGACCACGAATGGGATCAAGACCATTTTAAAGACATCCGAGTAACTATCAGCACAAAACTGATTGAACAATTCTACAATTCTAAGACTCCGAAAGTAAATTATATTCAAATATGCAACAAGGGTTTCTTTTACATGACTAATGACCCAGCCAGGCTAGATGTCCCTCGTTTTAGCGGGGAAGCAATACTGCGTGCAAGGGTTAAAACAAGGGATTTGCCGAAAATAAAATATGGCTTTTTAGTAGCAATCAAAATCAAAGCGAAAAGCGTGAAGCCCTCAACTCATGACATAGAGGAGAAAGATGGACGAATCTTTCCTTTTAAGCTATGTGGAAAGAATCCCAATAAGTCAAAGAAAGGAAAGCCAGGGGCTTTGGATGGTTTTCTTGGATGATGCAACTACTTTTCCAAGAAGATTATGTCTTCTTTCAGTATAGTGCCATAAGATGATTTGCTATACTCTCTTACTATCTTTTCATGCCATTTAGTGAAGCCGATTTCTTTGTTTAGAGCTATTTGCTCTAAATAATCTCCATTCTTGAATTCTCTTTCTTTTCCATTAACCGTGAAGTTGTTGTTGCCAATAATTACGATGCACTTGCCTTGTTTTTTTAACACTCTATACATACCTTCAATAGCATCCCACATGTCATAAAGGAACTTGTAACAGCGTAAAGCATTTTTCACGTTGCTGTCTGCTTTGAGGTCCAAGACATAATTTTGAGCCTCTTTTGGAAGTTTGTGAAAACGGTCATTCTTGTTTAGCACTAATGGAGTTGAGGATGTTATGTCTTTGCTAAGAGAGTCCAAGTCATTTGTCTTTCGGAATGTTCCCATCATAGTTTCGTCAAGATGTTTAGGTTCCTCAATTAGCTCGAGGAGTAATAGTTGTGCTAAGTCATTTTTCACATAGTCTATGGCTGTTGAATAGGGTGGAGAAGTAACTATTAGGTCAATAGTGTTCGCCTTAACCCAGCTGAGTTGTCTGACGTTTGCGGTCTCTACCTCTGCTTTTCCAAGTTGCATATGAAGGAAGTTTAGTAGTTTAAGTCCATAGACTACTTTCCACATTCTCCATAATTCAATTCTCAATAGGCTAAGTACATCAACTTCTGACCTTTTCTTAGCTGATGCAGATATAACACGAGCAAGAGCACACAAGAAGAAGTTCTGATATTTTGAGTCTATAGTTGTTCTAATATGCTTGTTAAGCCACGAGCTACTATGAGCAAACTCCTTCTTGTCCTCAAAGAGGTCCAATGCGTAAGGCGGAAGATTGACCTTTTCTACTTCAATATGTTTTGGCAGTCTATCGAAAAAACCGTCTATCTGGTCTTTTAGCTCACCAGAGTCAAAATTCAATGCATCAATCTTTGCCTCCGTGACTATCTTTGCCAAAGGTGAAATATCGCTCCCTTTGGCATTCATTCCTAAAAGAACAGATTCAATTGCAAGGGTTCCAGAACCTAACATAAAGTCGCCTGTTATTACTTGCTTCCCTTGAGACGCAAAATTCAGCAAGGCTCTAATCATGCGTGGATGAAACTTTGCCTTATACGGGGGTCCATAATACTGTGTTAAGTAGAGTGTTATTTCTTTTGGCTCATCAACAAAATCTTCAAATTCTTTCCAGTTTGCATCTTTGGGGAACTTTGGAACATATGTTCTTACATTCTCCATTATGTGATTTCTTAGACGCTCAATATTCTCACGCATTCTCTCAGTTTGCCTTTCAATATCTCGTCCAGCACTACATAAGAGAACATTGTTTAGTTGTTCCAGGAAAAACATGTTTGTGATTATTCGAAAAAGACAATATCCGGTCTCATTTGAGTGAGTCCAAACTTGAAAATTGGTCCCTTCCTTACCAAATGGAAAAATCTTGTCTCTTACACTCTTAATGTCCTCTTCCATTTTGACGACTGCATAGATTTCTCGTGTGTAGGCAAGTCTTTCTATGAATCTGCCTAAGTCCATTAATTCTCCAATAAAACTGTAACCTTGGACTTGACCATACGCAGTTCTCAAGTTAGCCATGTAATCTTGAATTCTTACGGTGCCATTGTCAAAATATGAAACTGGTGCGGTCTTAAGTACATCATAAAAGTGTTTTATAGGCTGAACTTCTTCGCCTAGCAATCCTTCAATTTCCATGCGAGCAAATTCCACTTCAGTGGAATTTCTAACGTTAGGATCAAGTTTGAAGTAGTAGTGCGTTTGCATTCTTGACACAGCCCTTCTGACTTGCGGTCTTGTTACAGTTCTGATTAATAAATTCTGTTAACTGGTTTGCATATTGTATTTCGCTTGAGAGTCATTTGAATTCTTTTATTCTTCAAGTTGGAAGGCTTTTGTAGAAAACCGGACTAAACATCTTTTGGCTGTTAGTTGAAATCAATGCAGATGCAGCCACAGTCATGACTAAGCTCCCCGCAAAAAGTTATGACCATTAAATCCAGGTTTTCAGCTAGCCCCAACCGAACGCATTCAGGTGCCTTTGCCAACCGTACAATCGCGTACAATGACTTGTACAATCGCTTGAACACCCTGCTAATCAAAACCAACCCATTTCAAACCCAGAACACCCCAAAAACCCATTGTAGTACAAACGCAAAAACCATTGTACGCACAAAAAAATCCCTATCCAAGAACCTGCGAATAGTTGTGACTAATGTGCAGCGGAAAGTTTCGACTATTAAGTTAACTCGTGTAAATTGGAAAAGGATCAGCAATTCTTTTTATCTAACGAAAGATACTATGATGATGTTAGAGTTTATGTTCGGTGAGTAAAATGCGTTCTTCAAAAATTCTTGTCTTAGCATTTCTTGCAACAATGCTATTAACGGTAGGGGTAACCAATTTTGCGCTGGCAAGCACGGGGCAATCTTCAGGTTACGTCCAATACAAAGTTACGTTTAACGACCTTGAAAACCCCATAAGGTCAACTAGCGCCATAGTTAATTATTCTGCGCAAACTACAGGCCAAACCGGGTTCGTAGACCTCTCACTCGCTCTTTCCTCAGCCTCAACAAACTTCACCTACTCCAAAGCTGTCAACTCAAGTTCTCTCCCAGAAATCTTCCCCTACCTGGCGGGACTAACAAACCAGTCATTCTCTTACCAGACTCAAGGAATCTCCATCACTGCAAACCTGGTTAACGCAGGTCAAGTCACAGTCACTTACAACGGCACATCATACCAAGCAACAAACTACCAAGTCTCAATCACAGCAGAAAACTCTTCAAGCGCAGAATCATTCTCAGCCAACGGAGACTTAACCAGCATGCCATCTGGACTAATCAACTCCGCCCAACTCACGCTAAACCAAACAACAACGGTCAACGTAACCCTCCTCTCAACAAACCTTCCACTCAACGCCCAACCTGCCGGCATTAACATAGTGGGCGCCTCAATGTTCGGAGGAGCAATAATAGCCGTCGCAGCAATTGCAACCCTGGCAGTCTACAGAAGAACGAAGACCAAAAAGAGCAGCGCTCAAACGCAAGCTAGCGGAACAGAAAACAACCAAGACAGCGGCACGAAACCATCATACGGAGTCGACTAACACAACAAACAAAAAAACCAGAATCTATTTCTAAAAAAAGCTAATAGGCGGAAACCAGCACGTCTAACACTTCTGCGCCAATCGAACTCATCGAAGCGGTCAAAGACTACGGCGGCAAGAAAATAGGTCCCGCGAACCTCAGCATCAAGAAAGGTGAAGTCGTCGGCTTTCTTGGCCCTAACGGATCAGGCAAAACTACCTGCATAAGACTTTTGTTGGGCCTAATCCGGCCAACCTCAGGTCAAGTAAGAGTCAACGGATTAGACCCCATAGCACATCATGTAGAGGCTCTCAGAAACGTAGCCTACTCACCCGAGTTACCCAACATACAAACTTTTCTCACCCCAAAAGAACTCCTCAACCTGATTTCCCACGAACTCAACTTCTCAGACAACGCAACCCGAAACGACGAGATAAAAAGAGTCCTTGAATTAGTCGGGTTGCACGAATACGCCAACACAAAAGTCGGCAAACTCAGCAAAGGCATGGTTCAAAGACTCAGCGTCGCCCAAGCCCTCCTAGGCAAACCAGAAACTCTGATTCTAGACGAGCCAATGATTGGCTTAGACCCTGCCGGCGTGGCACATTTTAGGGAGGTTTTCAGAGACTTCGCATCCAAAGGCAACGGAACCGTCCTCATGTCCTCCCACATCATGAGCGAAGTAGAATCCCTGTGCACCTCAGTCGCGATTATTCACAAAGGAAAAATACTATTCAGAGGACCAGCAAAAGAAGTAGAACAAGAAATACTAAACTATTCCCTCATCCAACTGGAAACCAGCCCCTTAACCGCCCAAACACTTCAACAACTACAACAGATACCCGGAGTGGCCCACATCGACACATCAAACAACCCCAACAACACAGGCACCATTACCCTAGAAATTGCCGTGAACCAACAAGACACCGACATCAGACCGCAAATCGCAGACCTGGTCATAAAATCCGGCGCCAAACTCTACACCATCAAACCAGCAGAGAACATGCTTGAAAGAGCATACTTAGAAGCACTCAAAGAAACAAACGAGGGAAAACCATGACAAGCGCAGAAGTCATCACCACGTTTGCTAAATACGAAATCAAACGCGCCATCGCAAGAAAAAAAGTCCTCGCCCTAGTCGCATTCACGATTCTCCTGGGTACAGTTCCATACTACGCCTTATCCGCAGCAGGAACCACCCTCATCCCAAACAGCGTCTACCCATATATCTGGGTCGTAGGCATATTCGCAGTTGGACCCCTCTTCCTAAACTTCACAGCCATCCTCATAGCCGCAGGCGCCATGTCAGAAGAATACGAACAAGGCACAGCAGAACTCCTCCTATCCAAACCGGTGAGACGAAGCGACTACTTCATCGGTAAATTCCTTGGTGGATACACCCTCTTCCTCTCGATACTCACACTGAACATTTTCCTATCGGTCGCATCAGCCTACACCTTCTTCGGAGCACAAAACAACCTCTACATAATCCCCGGACTCTTCCTCGCCCAAGCCTTCGCATCATTGGTATTTTTCTCCCTGGCGTTCATGCTCGGAGAACTCATCAGACGCAGCAGCCTAGCATACATTTTCAGCTCAGCCGTCTTCTTCTCCAGCTACATCATAAGCACATTTATGGGCCTAATCTACATGCTCACGGGCAAGGAGATATACAAAACCATACAGATCTACCTCCCAACCTCTCCAGCCAACTCACTCCCCATCCAATACGCATTCCCACAACTACCATCGAGCCTGTCCACGCTCTTACGATTCGTCAACACCACAACAACCGTCCCCACAATCAACCTCTCCATCGAAATCCTACTCACATACACGCTCGTCGCAATCGCTATTGCCGCTATCTACTTCTTGCGCGCAGACATCTCAAGAAAATTAAGCTAACCCACCAATCCGATGGGGTAAATCTTTTATCTTGGCAGAATATGTTGTTTTGTGGTGAAAAACGTGGAATCTGGTGTTGAAGTCAAAAAACTGGATTCTCAAGGCCGCATTATCTTGCCTTTGGATTGGCGAGAAGCCGAAGTTGGAGAGACCAAAGAAGTCTACGTCATCAAGAGAAAAGGCTACTTGAAATTGGTGCCCAAGCGCCGATTTGATTTAACTGAATGTTTCGACAAAGTGGATCTAGGCGTAGAAGCCATAGGAAGTTGGAGCCACTTTGAGAAGAAATTTTCCGAGGCAGGAAAATGAAGTTCTTGGACGCGAACGTTTTCGTCTATGCTTACTATAAGCCGAAGAGGCAGCTAACCGCTAAAGAGAAGCAGATGAAAGAACTGTCAAAGGAGATAATTAGCAACATATCCTGCGGCAAAGAAGACGTGATCACCACAGTCGTTCACGTATCTGAAGTAGTGAACATTCTCAAGCAGGGATTGCCTCCAGAGCAGCTAGCTGCAGTCATTAGAGGGCTTTTCATGCTGGATAGCGTCAAAATCTTGGGCGTATCTTCAGAGGCATATTTCGCCGCTACCGAGTTGGGTGAAGACCTGAAGCTCGAAGCTAACGACGCATTAGCCGTGGATGTAATGAGGCAAAAAGGCATCAATGAAATATACTCATTCGATGAACATTTCGAGAACGTTGAAGGCTTAGTAAAACTTCCCCAACTTTGAAAACTAAGCTAACCAACCAGTTCTGGACACCAGAAAATTAAACGACTGCCCTAACGCAAAAGACCTTTTTGGTTGTTGCCTGGCTATCACAGTCACATATCTTTATGTGTCCTTTTTATTAATGGAATGTAATCCAGTAACTAACGTAATAGTAGAGGTGAGATTTTGTCAAAAATTAATCCTGGCTCAAATCGTCATGGAGATAACGACACTCAAACAGCACGCCCGGGTGGTATGCAAGACATCGAATACCCCGAACCTAAAAAGTTGGCGCACGGAAAATATCAATGCACCTTGTGCAACGAAATTTTTAACTCCCGAGAAGACTACATCAGCCACGCATTAGCGAAAATCAATCAACCCGGTCACATAACAGAAAAAGCAAAACCGTTTCACAAGAAGACTAGAATTGAACAAGAATAAGGTTTTCACTTTTTCTCTTTTTCATTACGTGCTCACAAAAGAGTATCCTTCATTAGACTTTAACCCAGTAGGCTATACATCAAAAACTATGTTCTCGTCTATAGTTAACGAACGCTTTTTCCGTTTAAGCAACTGAGCGCTTGGAGACTTCAGCTTGTTCGCTGTTTATTCCACGCCAGCAAGTTTTGTAGCCAAGTGTAGCTAGCACGTTGGATGCATCGCTAACTCCCTCGGCTTCTATGATCCTTGTTGCTTCGGTAAGCGATAATTTTCCTGACTTGAGCAAATGATCCCCGATTCGTGTATCTATGTGCGAAAGCTTTTCCTTGCTCACCAAAAGGTTCGGAAAAGCCACGTAACCTGAGGGAGGACTGACGCATAAAACAGCTTTCACAGCTTCCCGGGAAACGCCGATTCTTTCAGCAAATTCATCGTAAACGACAACTGGCTCAGTGAACCTAACCGAGAGACTCTCCAAAAACTTAACCTCTTTGGCTTTAACCTCTTCAAACGCTTGTTCTAAGTAACGTAGAATCGGAGCCAAAGGAATTTTGTCGTGGTAATAGACAAAATACAGTTGAGGACGCTTCTCTAAAGCCGTGAGTTTTTCACAAGCCAAAGCCTCGTCGACTAGCAAAAGCATCTTAGCCTCTACTTGCTTGAGCTTCTCTGCTTTACGAAGCAAGTAGTCCTCAGTCCAAAACCCCACAATCTCCACGTAGATATTAAGGCCACCTCTTTCAAGCGAAAAATCAGGCACTATCACTTTGTTGCCGGCGGGAACCGGTTCAGGCTCCCTCTTTAACGTCCAACCTGATTTTACGGCTTGAAATTGCGAAGCGAAACTCTGTTCAGGCGCACTATCGTAAACCACTGGTTGCAAATTAGCCTTCTTTAGCAGTGAACCGTGCTTTCGGCTTTCCATCTTAAAGTTGCATATCTCATTTGTGTATTTCCACAGTATTTTCGCGTTTATGGTCCATTCGGGATTGGCGACGATAATGGGCAATAACTTGGCCATGCTTGTCCCATATCTTTTTGTGAGTTTGAAGAGGCTAACTGGGCCGTCTATCTTCACCCAGAACCCGCTATCTCGATAAACCTCGTATATCAGACCCAATTTCTTCACAGAGTAAAACAATCTTTGCCAATTGCCCGAAGCAGTAAAACTTAGTTCGGTTGAATCGAAGAGAAGAGTTTGTGTAAGGCTGAGATTATACTGTTCAAGCAATTCAACCGTTGCAGGAGGATTAAACTTCTCAAGCACTAACTCGTCATCCAAATCTGCGTACAAATACTCCTCAACGCTTTCCGTTGCCAGCCCCATTTCCGAAGCAACAAACTCAAGAATTCTTTGCCGCTTCATTGAAGTCGTGGGCAAACCAGTTTTTTCAGCAGCTTCAAAGATCTTCCGCCGCAAATCAACGGGGTTAACTTTGCTGTTGCATACGAAAGTGCTTCTTCGGCCAAGCAACAAAGCTAACGCCCTGACAAAACGATACTCGTGCCCCTGATTCTCCAAATCGGCACACAGAGCTTTGAGAACTTTCTTCTTCGCTCCCACATGACCCTTGTACGCCTCGATGAGGAACTCCGCAACTTTAAGGTTGTCAGGAGAGAGTTTAGCGTAACGAGGCTGAATCTCACCTTTCCTCTTCCACACAATGAGCAAACTGCTAGGAAGCAACTATGCAGCCTCCCCCAGTTTTGGCATGTCGCCTGCGGCTGATGCCAACCTCTACGGTTTCTTTAGAAATTATCTCCACCAGTTTGGCAGTTTTTCCCTCCTTCTTTCTGAGAAGCCGTCCTAGCCGTTGCACGTACTCTCGCGTAGATCCAGTTCCGCCAAGTATCAAGCCAACGGACGCGTCCGGAACATCTACACCCTCATCGAGAACCTGAGAAGTAACCACAACCTTGTACTTGCCGCTTCCAAAGTTAGCAAATATCTCACGCCGCTCCTCTCGCGGCGTTTGGTAAGTGATGGCTGGAATCAGAAAACGCCTACTAATACTGTAGACCAGGTCATTGTAAAGAGTGAAAATAAGAATCTTCTCGTTCTTGTACTCCTCAAGCTTCTCAGCCAACAAGTTGAGCTTCACTTCAGAGTTAACTGCCACTTTCAAAGCCTTGTTCCGAGCAAGAAGCGCTTCCCGCGCACGCGGATCCCGCCCAGTAGTCATTATGAACTGTTGAAAGTCAGAGGGACTTTTCAGAACAATCTTCCTTTCTCGAAGAAAGTTTTTGAAGACACTCATCTGGGCATGGTAGGTTACCTGCTCATCAGGAGTCAGCTCAACTGATACTTTCTCATACGTGTAAGGCGCAAGATGCTTCCCCGTGAGCTCCTCGATATTAATGGAGTAAACAGGATCACCCACAAGCAACGGAAGAAGGGCATGCCTTTGATCGCTTCGCTCGTAGGTAGCGGTTAAGCCCATGCGGTAGGGCGCAACGTACATTTCGCCAATTTGCATATATCCAGGCGACGCCAGATGATGAACCTCGTCAAAAACCAAGAACAAGAACCTGTTGCCCAACTGCGGCGCTTGAGAATACGCAGAATCATAAGTTGAAACCGTCACCATCCGGACAACGTTTTCTCCCCCGCCCACGACACCCGCCTCCACCCCGAGGCATTCTTTCACCCGTTTTCTCCACTGGTCAATTAGATCTAGAGTTGGAACGATTATCAGGGTTTGCGTCTTTAGAAAATCGATCGCCTTCAAGGCAATGAAGGTTTTTCCAGCCGCCGTGGGCAAAACCAAAACGCCCCTGTAACCCGCACGACACCAATTGTCCAACGCCTTGTTCTGGTAAGTCCTCAACTCCACGTTACTCTTAACTTGTTCAAGAGGCGGCAGATTCAGGACATCATCCTCGTAGCGGATTTTGCTCTCCTTAAAATAATCCACAGCGTCCCGGTAGTGGCTAGCCTTGATTCGATAACAACCACTCCGAGGATCCCATTTACCATACGGAGTACCAACCTCACCCTTCAACAGAAGCGTGCCCTTATCAAACCACAAACGAGGCATACAACTACTCAAACCGCCAATCAATTAAAACATATGCAGCCCCAAAGCTTTCCGCCACCCACCCTTTCTACCCTCCTAGGCAAACCAGAAACCCTGATTCTAGACGAGCCAATGATCGGCTTAGACCCTACCCCTGAAGACGAGTTTCCGCAAAGTTTTACACAATGGCTGCACAATGGCTGCACAATCCTTAACAATCTGCTTTAATCGAAAGCAAACTGCCTCAATCCCCAAAACACGGTTTTCCCTATTGTGCGCACAAAGGCAAAAACCATTGTGCACCCAAAAAAATCTAAACTCACAAACAACCAGCCGCCACTACTTCCAATGCGAAGGCATCTCACGAAAACTAAACCAAGCAAATCAAGAAGCCTTGAGCTTCCAAGAAAAATCAATGCCTTTTTAAACAGCTCTCGTGTACCAGAATGCAGCATGTTCCTGACTTCCAAGATTTTGCTCCAATAAGGAGAATTTGCCACAAAGTACAATTAACGGAAACTAGTACTTCAAGAATGAACAGGTTTGCTCATGGGATACCAACCTCGGATAAAAACGCCAAGAGCCGCCACTCGCGGGTACCGAAAGCCGGAGCGTGAAAAGAGCAAAAGCAGAGAACAGAGGCGCGGAAATGTTGGTAGGTCCAAGAAGGAAGAGAAGGTTGTTGCGACTGCGGATGAGGTAACTGACGCAACCCTTAAGCGGCTGCACATTCTTGGAAACCAGCGATTTGGTTTTTCCCCTTTTTGTGAACATTTCGAACGTTGGCTATTCACTCTAGATGGCGTCTTGTGTGAGTTTGAGTCAAGTCCTAACATAAGCGTGGATGAGCAATTCATGAAGGAACGATCACAAATATTCTCCACTGTTCAAGGTGAGCTTGAGAATAAACGCCGCAAAGAGACAGCTCTAAATATGGACTTAAGAAGTATAGCCGACTCCAAAATTCTACTTGAACGAATCAAAGACGAATACGTCGGTAGAGCGAGGGAAATCAGAAGGCAAAAAAATAGGGAAATCAAACGCCTCTATGGCGTCATAGAGCATCTCCAAAAAGACCTAGACGAGGCAGTTCGGATGAAAACTGGTTTTTTCAGAGGTATTTCTAAGAAAGATAGAGAACAGAAAGAAATGGCGGCAGCCCAAGCGTTGTCCGACACGCAAAGGATGCTCGAATTGACCATGTTGGATTTCACTGAAGCAAAAAAAAGACTCCGAGACGGATTCGAAAACAAGCGCGAACCACTTATTCACCAGACAAAGGACGCCCAGAAAAAGGCTGAAAGCACAGAGGTTGATGGTTCCTTGGAAGATCGATGGTTCGCTTGCGAAGCTCTCGCAGACGCAGTTAACGCGCTTCTGCAAAGAAAAGCGCTTCAACTGCATTAACCCGACTCGAAATCACGATGCCATTTTCTTGAGCGACCTTAATCCCCACTCAAACACAAGGATAGCGAGTATGCCTATCACGACGAATCCCTCTACGATTCCGATGTTTTGAAAGTTTCCAGCAAATAATGCACGAGTGGCGTTAACTGCGTATGAGAACGGGTTAATCTTTGCCAAGTCCTGGAGCCAGATAGGCGCAAGGGCAAGAGGAAGGATAATGCCTGATAGCAATGAAACAGGAAGTGTTATCGTGTTCAATGTCGGCGCGAGAGCATCTTCAATCTTGTAGATAAGAGCAAACCCGTAGGAAATAGACGCCATGGTAATCCCGATTAAAGCATACAACAGAAGAGAGAGCAAAAACCCGCCCACATTCACACTTAGCCCAAATGGAAGCGCAACTAAAGTGATCAAAACACATTGAACGAGAAGGACGACTGCATCCCTCAAAACCCTACCCAACAGAATTGCGGAGCGACTAACTGGAGTCACCAAGAACCGTTCTATAACTCCGGTTCGAATGTCATCTATAAGTGAGAATCCAACGAAGGCCGTGCCGAAGAGCGCCTCAAGCACCAACAGTCCAGGAATGAAAACATCTACCGCCTTACCAGACGGCAACCCAGGAACACTACCTAAACCGTTCAGAAGCGGCATAAACAAAAGCAAATACATGAGAGGCTGGAACATGCTTACAAAAACAAAAATTGGGCTCTTGAGCGTATGCTGCATATTGCGAATAAACATCAGTTTTGTATCGTGGAATATTTTCATTTTATGTGTTCATCCTCCCTGAGCGAGCGACCAGTGTACTTTAGGAAAACATCATCTAAACTTGGCCTAGACAGCATCACACTCTGCGCCTCCAAGTTCTTTGCATCAAGGGAACGCAAGAGCTCAGGCATCATTCGCTCTCCATCCTTAATGTTCAAGTGAATCGAATTATTGCTTATCTGAACTTTCTCCACCTGAACCTTCTCAGTCAACAAAGCTTCAGCATTGCGAGCAATTTCCTCTGACAAGAAGCTAAAAACTATAGTGTCGCCACCAACGGAACTTTTTAACTCGCCCGGCGTCCCAGTCACGATGATTTTCCCGTTATCAATAATCGCAATAATATCACAAAGCTTGTCAGCCTCATCCATGTACTGAGTAGACAAAAAAACAGTAACGCCCTCTGCTTTCAGCTTCTTAATTTCCCCCCACAAATATGCCCTACTCTGCGGATCAAGACCAGTCGTAGGCTCATCGAGTAAGAGAAGTTGTGGATGGTTAATCATACCAAGAGCAATATCCAAACGGCGCTTTTGGCCACCAGAATAAGACGAAGCCGGTCTCCCTATGAACGAGGTCATCTGGAAACGCTCCACGAACTCGGCTGCATATTTTTTTGCAGTCAAAGCATCCAAACCATAAAGTTGAGCTTGAAGGACCAGGTTCTCAACACCCGTAGAGGCCATATCAGCGCCGCCAGCCTGACTCACACACCCAACGTTCTGCCTAATCTGCTCCTGCTGATCTGCCAAGTCAAAACCAAGAACCTTAGCTTCCCCGCCAGTCGGACACAGCAAAGTAGACAGCATTTTCTGCGTCGTAGACTTGCCAGCACCATTCGGACCAAGAAAACCAAATATTTCCCCTTTCCTAACAGCGAGGTCTATACCCTTAACCGCCTCCACCTCTTTCTTTCCACGCCTCTCCTTAGAGATGAAAGTCTTTCGAAGCCCTTTTGTCTCAATAACCAAATCCTCAATCATACTGAGTCACCTAAGAATAACGCATCCAGTTTCATGACCATGACAAATGATAAGCGCATCTTTTGATGTCACCTAATCGATATCGAATCATAAACTCTCACCCGAAACCTTCCTCAGCCCTTACACAAAAAGACCTATATAAGAATTCGCAAAACAGCGAAAAGAGCGAGCGGTTGAGATAAGTTTCATCACAGCAGAAAAAATACCTTTCAATAACTTCGCAGGAATCAAGCAGGCCTCACTGACAAAAATGTTCAAACGACAAATTCAACGGCTTCCAACTCTTTGAAACATTTATCACCAGTCAGAAACCTTGCGTTAGATTTTATCGCAAGATAATATCCAAGGGCATCAGCGTAAGACATGTTCCGGCCATTTTTCTTTAGCTTCAATCGAAGCTTCACTGAACCTTCAATGTCAGCTACCCCAAAGTCCACGGCATATTTGGCAAACACTTGGATTACTTGTGAAGCCGCTTTTGCTCCGTGAAGTTCAAGAGTTCGGTAGCATATTTCCATTAGATTTAACTTGGTTAAGAAACCGTCGTTTTCTTCAAAATAAATCCGGTAATTAGGGTTATCGCTCAGATAAGCAATGACAGCATAGCTGTCATAGAAGAATCGAACTTTCTGCAACTTACTCCCAGCCGCGTCTCATTTCATCTTTTTCATGCTGCAAATCTTTGAAGGGGTACTTGCCTCGAAGAGAGCGCACATCAGATACTTTTCGGACGGTAACTTCAACTTCTTCGCCTTCTTTAAGACCCTCTTCTTCGACCAGCGCTTTGGGAAGTACTATTCCTAGTGAATTTCCCCAACACTTCACTTTTGCCTTGGTCATCATAATTATACATGTATAACTAACCAATATTAAAGCCTTGCCAAATTGACACAAAATAGCTTGGCGGGTCCGATGGACCGACCCCTAACGCGCTCCCAAACTACGTTTGTTCCTACTTATGGTTTGTAATTGTTGCCAACGTTCCACGCTTTTGCCTTCGACTCGCCTAACGCATGATAAAGTCTATCGTTGAGAGACAGCATGAATGGTTTGACCTTTTTGAGGTCGACTACTCCTTCAGTTAAGTATTTTTCCTCCGTCATCGTAGAAACGATCTCTCCAACAAAAATCTCGTGCCCACCATTATCCACAACTTTCTCAAGCTTACACTCCATACTCACAGGGCACTCCGATATCATGGGAGCTGTCTTTAACTTCCCGTAGAACACATCAAAAACCCCTGACTTATCAGCCTTAACGCCAGAAACTAACCCACAATAATCAGCCGCAGCGACCAGATCCTCGGAAGGTATGCAGACACTAAACGTCTTGTTCTCCTTTATCCCACGATTTGTATGATGCGTTTTGTTTAAGGCTACGGCAACTTTGGGCGGACTAATTCCAGCGGCCATAAACCACGCAGCCACCAAAAAATTCGCCTTACCGTTAACGTTCGCCCCAATTATAGTCACAGGCATGGGATACGAAGCAACTTTAGGCCCCAAATCAACCTTAGCGTTCTCTTTTCTTTCCATAGAACCAGACATTTAAAACACCCGCACAAACTCTAAAAAAACTGTATCAACAAAACTCATAAACATTATGATCAAACACTCTGCCTTTGCAAACCGTACAATCGCGTACAATGCGTACAATGGCTGCACAATCGCTAACAAATGCTTTCAACGAAAGCAAGTTGCCTCTAACCCAGAAACACGGTTTTCCCCATTGTAGTACAAACGCAAAAATCATTGTACGCACAAAAAAACCTATCCCAGAAGCCGACTTCTTGCCTCCACTCCAAACTTGATTCCCAGCCATGATATCATGCTCTGAAAACTTCCCGACTATGCCATGCAAAGTTGTGACTATTATGCGCAAGAAAGCATGTTGAAACCATGTACCAAAAACCAATAGTCACAACTAAGCTTTTCCGAATAGTCGCGACAAGAAAATCTGTTCTCAACCTCACTTTTTCTATAGAAGGTTCCTCATTTGCGGGAGTCCGTGCAGCTTATCCGTCAAGACTTTCCTCCACCTGCCTTATCCGTACATCATAGGATTGAGTTTTTCATCAATGGGATTGATGCTTCCATCAATGGCATCAATGGCCTGATCAAATGCGAAAACAAGCAGTTCAACAAAACCAACCCACCACAAACCCAGAACACGACTGTTCACCATTGTTCATCAATGCCAAAAACCATTGATGGCACAAAAAAATCCCTATTTTAGCCAGAGTTCTCCTCTTTCGCCTTCTGGAAGGGTCCTCTTCTTTCCTCTTCCACAAATCGTGCACGTTTTGTCTATCCAAGCTCTCCACCCGCCCTTTCCGCGCCTCCCCTTGAAGACGAGCTTCTGCACAAATTGCACAAATTTTGCACAATTGCCAAAAAAACTGCTTTAACTGAAAGCAATAAACCTCAACCCCCAAAACACCGTTTTCTCCATTGTCCCACAAACGCAAAAACCATTGACCGCATAAAAAAGACAGAGTTGGCGGACCGAGTGGGATTTGAACCCACGACATCCAGCTTAGAAGGCTGGCTCGCTATCCGTACTGCGACATCGGTCCATCCGCGTGAATGGACATAGTGAAGTCATCAAATATAATTTTACCTATCCCATAAAGAAATGCTTGCTTGAGTTTGGAGAATTTGGCTCTTGGGAAAAAGTTATTAGCTAAGTCACCGCTAATTTCAAACAGAGGTTAATGGAGAAGGGCAGCGTATGCCACGTTCTAATCCGTTAGTGTCAGTGATAATTCCCACCTACTGCGAAGAGGAAACCATAGAAGGCTGCCTCAAAAGCGTAGTCAACCAACGATTTAGCCAAGGCAGAATAGAAAGCATCGTCGTCGACAGCCACAGCCCCGACCGCACACAAGCAGTCGCCAAAAAAACCGCCGACAAAGTCCTAGACCTGCAAGCCCGCGGCGTAGGCCGAGCCCGAAACGCCGGAGCCAAAATCGCCCAAGGCGACTTTCTCCTATTCTTAGACGCTGACACATACCTCGAAACAAACTTCGTGTCGGAGATGTACCGAGCCTTCAACGATCCTCGCATTGTGTGCGTCTCGGGCATCCTCAAAAACTTAGAAAGACTTGAACCGCTCGACAGGCTTTTTGCAGTTTCCCACTACGGATTCACAAATAAACTCGCTCAGATCTCCGCCCACCTAGGATTCCCACTTTTCCCAAGCGTCTGCGTCGGAGCACGCAAAGTGGTTTTCGAGAAAGTCGGCGGGTTCCGCGAAGATATCGCCTGCGCCGAAGACATAACATTTTCCCGCATGATGGGCAAAGTCGGCAAATGCTCCGTCAACACAAAAGCAACAGCCTACACGTCGGTTAGGCGAATCAGCAAGCTCGGCAAAAAGCAAATGTACTCCATGTACTTCAAAAACTACGTCAAACTCTTCGTTCTGAACCAAAGACCATGGGTACAAGATTTCCCACACGTCAACACAACATAGCACCTCGCCCCAAACAAAGCAAGCGAACTCTGCCGCATAATCAGCGTCAGCGTTTTCTATCTATCGTATCTATCCCAGCTCTGCTTCACAACTGCCACAGAGTTAGCTGGCAAATCACGTTCCAATATCAAACCTGGGCCCACCCAACTGTCATTGCCAACCTTCACGCCAGGCATTAGTAGCGCGCCGACGCCGGTCTTCACGTTATCGCCCAAGACGACGCCAAGTTTGCGCCTGCCCGTGTCCAAAACAGCGTCTTTTATCATCATTTTCACGTGGCCGTCATCAAAGCGCAGGTTAGCCGTGATTGTCCCCGCGCCCAAGTTGCATTTCTCACCCAAGATACTGTCACCAACGTACGACAAATGCCCCACATGCGTGCCATCCATGATTACGCTGTTCTTGACCTCGCAAGCATTTCCAACCCGAGCGTGTTTACCAATACTGGTATACGCCCTGATGAAGCAGTTTGGACCAACATCCGCCGCATCATCGATGAAGACCGGGCCCTCAATGTAAGCGCCCGAACGCACCCGCGCCGTCTCAGCAACATAAACTGGACCAGTCAAATGAGCACCCTCTTCAATGTCCCCCAAAACATTGTGCTGCATCCGCTTCAACACCCAAACGTTAGCTTCAAGCAAGTCCCAAGGACGCCCAATGTCAAACCAATCGCTTTTAGAGATTTCAGCAGCCAAAACGGTTTCGCCGTCTTCCGCAATCATCGTAACAGCGTCGGTAAGCTCCTCTTCTCCTCTGGAGGATTTTTCGAGCTTCTTCAACGTTTCAAAAATGTTTTTCCTGAAGACGTACACTCCCGCGTTTGCCATGTTTGATGGGGCATTGGCTTTCCTTGGCTTCTCGACGATTCGCCTGATGTGTCTGTTCTCGTCGAATTCCACGATTCCGTAGCTTTCAGGATTTTCCACCGGGACGACCGCCATTACAGCCGCGGCCCGTTGGGCATTATAAGTTTTCAGGACTTTTTTTATCGCGTCAGCCGAAAACAACAAGTCACCATAGACAAGCAAAAAGTCGCCGTCCACATATGGCTGGGCAAATTTTGCTGCGTTTCCAGTACCCAGAACAGTTTTTTGCTCCACATATTCCAGTTTGAACTCGAATTTTGCACCGTCACCAAAATAAGCACGGATGGCATCGCCCATGTAATGAGTGATTACGATGGCTTCGGTTACGCCGTTGGCTTTCAACGCGTCCAGACAATGCTCCAGAATTGGTTTCCCACCCACTTTGATGAGGTGCTTAGGTCTGGTTGCAGTCAAAGGCAGAAGCCTGACACCTTCGCCCGCGGCTAATAGTACAGCCTTCATTTTCAGATGACCCCGACGTGTTCCTTCACGAGTAGCACGCCTTTGTCCATTATGTCGCGTGCAGCTTTTAACGATTCACCCTCAACCGTTAAACGTATTAGCGGCTCCGTGCCGGAAGCCCTGATGAGAACCCAACCATCTTTGAGAGATAAACGCAACCCATCGACGGCGGAGAAATCAGTATAACCTGAGAAAGCCTGCGTTATGGTTTCCTCTATTTCCGAAATGATTCTGTATTTCTGCTCGTTTTTGCAGACGATATTTTCCCTCACCGTAACGAACTTGGGCACTTGGGCAATAAACTCCCGCAAACTCACATTCTCCGCCTCCAAAGCCCCCAAAAGCAGCACCGCAGAAAGCGGACCATCGGGGCACCAATGCAACTCCGGATGAACCCAAGCCCCGCAAGGTTCACCCCCGAAAACCGCATTGAACTTCTTCATGGCTTCTGAAACGTAAACGTCACCGACCCTAGCACGAACAACTTTGCCACCGTACTTCGCCGCCACAGTCTCCACACACATCGAAGCCTCAACGTTCGTAACCACGGTTCCGCCGCAACTCTTCTTCAAGGCGAAGCCCGCGTATGCCGCAAGCGCACGATCAAAATCCACAAACTCACCCGTCTCGTCAACAAAGGCGGCACGATCACCGTCACCATCAAAAGCGACACCCAAATCCGCACCCAACGCCTTAACAGTTTTGGCCAAGTCGCCCAAGGACTCAGCCGTTGGCTCGGAACTCCTTGCAGGGAAGTAACCGTCTGGTTGAGCATTCAACGCGGTAGTCTTGCAACCTAAAGCGTTGAGAACTAGCGGACCGACACTGAAGGTTGCCCCACAGCCTGGGTCAACGACGACTCGCCAACGTTTGCGAAGTCTTACCGCTTTGATAAGCATTTTAGCGTAAAGTCCATTGGCGTCTACGTTGTGCGCTTGCCCGATGAGGCGCCAATCAGCAAAGACGGATTGGTTTTCAGCGACGATTTTCTCAACTGCATTTTGGTCCTCGTCAGTGTATGAGAGCGTGTCGCTTCTGAATACTTTTATGCCGTTGTACTGAGGAGGGTTATGCGAGGCGGTAATCATAAAACCCACATCAGCCCCCAGCGCCCTCGTCAAGTAAGCAACTGCGGGAGTCGGCAGCACACTCAACAATGAAACGTCAACGCCTGCCGCGGTTAGCCCAGAGACCAAGGCGTCCTCAATCATCGCGCCTGAAACCCGCGTATCCCGCCCAACGACCGCCCGCTTCGCCTTCGCATATGTTGCCGCCGCCCCACCAACTCTGCAGGCTAACTCAGGCGTCAAAACCACGTTAACTAAACCACGAACGCCGCTGCTTCCAAACAACTTACCCATTGACGTTTCCTCCAATCCTCTCAAGGTATGCTGATAAAAGTTATGTGAACTTAAAAGATTTGGCTTTTACTTCAACCATTTGGCACTCTACTTTTTTCAAGAAACCGAATCAGTTTCTGCCTATTCGGGTGAACGCCGTCTGGGTCGCTCAAGTAGCAGGCGGAAACCGCGTTAGCCAAACTCAACCTGGCTTCGTTGGAGAGTCCGTTGGCGTCACCGATCAGGTTCCCTGCATCCCAGGCATCTCCCGCCCCCGTGGCCCGAAGCACCTCGATCTTGAAGGCAGGAACAAAAAATGGGCGTTCCTTAGTGACTGTGGCCGCGAACGTGGTGGTGTGCAAATCGATTCTCGCGTGCAAACGCTGTGCTAGAATCTGCGCCGACAAAAGGGCTAATTCGTTGAATTCGACTTTGCCGCGGCTTTCTTCGATTTTGCTGCTGAGTTTGGAGGCGTAGGTTACGGCTTCGTTCTCGTTCACGCTCAGAATGTCCACATGGCCTCCCGCAAGGACCTTTTCCATGAGCTCGGGGATGTTTTCTTTGTTGGGAAGAGGGTCAGCTGTGTCCAAGTAAGTTTTGCATCTGCCCTTCTTCGCTCGCGCGAAGACTCGTTCCGTGAGGGCGGTGCCGTGTTTTCTGGTTCCGGCCCAGTTGAACAGGCAAACGTAGTCAGCTTTCTCGACGACTTCATAGTCCGCCTCGGTTAAGTCAGCGGGTCCAAAGTTAGCAAGAGAACCCAAATTACGGAGCATGACATTTACCTTCCCGTCTCCCGTCGCAAACTCCAAGGCCGTGGTCATAGACGCTTCAGGGAAGGTCTTGACGTGGCTCAAGTCGGCACTGTAATGCTTGAGATGGAACCGAATTTGCTCCAATCCAAGCGTACTCGTGCAAATTATGGGCGTGACGTTAGCACCAAGCGCGAGCAAGGCAGAGGCAACGTTAACCGCGTTCCCACCCCGCTGATCCGTCTGCGCAACCTGGTCTACACTGCCACCCTTGCGCTGAACAATGCTGCTCACCGTGGAACAGAAAGCTTGGGAGTCGAAGCCGAGGTTTATGAGGCGGTCCATGAAATAGTCGGGCATCACAACAACGTTGACCTTCTTCGCGGGTTTGCCAAGAAAATTTAACAGTTCGTCCACGTTCGCGCTCAAATCCCTAAACAGCTCCTTACACGTGTTCTTCCAAAAAGCTAAAATAACCTTTCTCATCACTTAAAGATAACACTTTGGGGCGAATCATCTTGCTAAAGTTTAAAACCGAAATTTCCCTGCTACTCGCATCTATTGTCCTCTTCACCGCAAGCGCGTTTTGCTTCTCCTACGCAACGGGCGTAAACCTGACCTACCCACTACGCAACTTTGCCCTCGAGATCGTGGGTTCAGGCGGCGCACTCATGACCGTGGCGTCAATTTCGTACTCTAAGCGCAGTAAGACCTGCGCCTAAAACCGCCCGCTCGCACAAATCTTGAACAATCCGATCAATCCCGATCAATGGCGATCAATGGCGATCAATGGCTAAACAATTGCCAAAAAGCTGCTTCTTTCGAAAAGCAAACTGCCACAACCCCAGAAGCGCGTTTTTTCCATTGTTCGCACAATGGCAAAAACCATTGATCGCACAAAAAAATCTCTATCCCAGCAAACAAATAGTTGCGATTAGGAAGCAGCGCAAAGTTGCGATCACAAAATCTGCGAAAAAATATAACCTTCAAATTTAGTTACTCAACCAACCCCACCAAAACGCATTCCACAGCTGCTTTGCTAACCGTACATCGCGTACAATGGCTTTTACAATCGCTAACAAACTGCTTCAATTGAAAGCAAACTGCTTCCACCCCCAAAAACACGGTTTTCTCCATTGTAGTACAAACGCAAAAACCATTGAACGCACAAGAATATCTGATACTCAGTTTAGTTTCGACTATAAATGGTCCAAAGTTGCTACTATAAAATTTAGTTCCCAGCGGCTAGCCGAATAAGTGGCCAACCAAAATCCAAACAACGTCACCCAACGTGAGAGCAACTATCAAGCCGACAGTCACAAATATGAGCATGGGCAGACCAGGGGTTGCCCAAACTTTGGAGTCAATTTTGCCCTCATCCGCCGCCTTAGACAAACGAGCTATGACTTCGTCTCTGCCCTCATCCTTGGGCACGACTACCAGTTTCCTGTTTAAAGTCCCGTTTTCGCCAGCGTCTTGCGGCGGTTCTATATCTTCCATAGGATAAATGTGCCACTTAGCCTTTAACGTGGATATGGGGAACTTCTGCCCTGTCAAAAGCACCAAAGCTTTCTTGCCAACAGATTCCTTTGCCAACGTACCTTCAAAAAGGGGCTTACGTGTAGAAGCTTTGCGTGCAAGGTTACGAAGTAGCAGGTAAATTGCGCTCAATGCAGCTATCAGGACGGCATTGCTGAGTATGGTTACGGGGAAGATGACTTGGGAAAGCGGAGAAAGCCCACTAGGCAATAAGGGTGTTACAAGGAGTGTTGGGAAGAAGGGCAACGCAAGGGCGATGCACATAAAGGCTTTGGAGTCGGCGCCTCCGAAGGCTCCCGTATAGAACAACAGCAACGCAAAGCCTATGGTGACGCCCGCGCTCAAACCAAAGAACGAAAGGTTCGACGAGTCATAAATGAGAAACTCCGCCAAGGTCAAAGCGAGGGCAATGGGGCCGTAAACCGCCCAAACTCTGTTGCTTACTTCGCGAGTTTTATAATCGCTCCAGGAAGCGTAGAGCAGAAACGCAACTGACGTGGCGACTCGGGCGGCGTCGAAGATTACCTGCTGCAACTATGGGGCACCTTGAGACATTGAGATACATTCTTCGCTCTAATAAGATGTTTGAAAAATCGGGCGGGTTTCTAAAAGAAAAAGTTGACTTTAGGGCGCAGTTGCATAAAAGAAAGATGTTGACGTCCGGCAGTTGGCACTAACTTTGAAGCATACGGTCTGCCCGCATGTGAATGCGCCAAAATTAACGCTGATGCGTACAAAGCCGTTAACGGGAACGCTGCAACCATTGCTAGAACCAAAGACCAGGTTGTAGACCTACTGACAATTTGTCAGTAAAATGACGTTTTGCCCCGCAAACATCGAAACGAGTTTGGACTTAAAGTCACGAAGCTACCGATGCCAATTCTCATGTTCCGCGAACCCGCAAAATCAACATTCGTCGTATAGATCTGCTTCCCCGTTTCAGTAGCAGTAATGGCCGTGCCCGTCATGATCCAGTCGCAGGTCACAGCTACTGCTGCAACGGCGACTACAATGAGAAAAAGCGTAGCTAAGATTGGCGAGATGCCCGTCCTTGACCCAATTATCTTAAAGGGCACTTTGTTCACCTTTTGCTCCCGACTAGTTTCCCGTAACTACGCTTATGGTGGGTGGAAGCTCCGCGAGAACCCACAAACCAGGTTGCCCCTGCCCAGCATAGATAGGAGTTGTACCGTCAAAAGTGGCAACTGCCCCCTGCCACATCACATCCATAGCAGTCAGGAAACTAACTGAGCGCGTAGAAACTGGCATCAGCTCGATGGTTTGCGCTGTCGTGCTGGTTTTTAGCGCGCCGGTGACGCCTCCAGCCATGGAGTCGTAGATGTATAGTTGCTGGTTTGCTGAGTCAGTGAACATTATGCCTGCGCCGTGTGTACCGCTGATGAATTGGCTCCAGTGATGCATGGTTCCCGAGGGCTGGTTATAGTAGTAAGTGGTTCCGCTGTCATTAACCACGATTGGGTCGCTCAGCAACGTTCCGTTCTCCGTCTGCAAAGTGCTTATTGAAGATTGAACCTTGACTGGACACAGATCCGAGATCGTTCTTGCCTGTGCAGAGCTTAGGAACATCAGACGGAGCTGGTAAGTGTAGTACGTCGCGTTGGCAGGGAGGGTAAGAACTATGTTTGCGTAAACGTTGGGGCAGTTAGGTACTCCGTTGCTCCATTCAGCCTCTTGCTGTAGGATGTCTCTAACGGAACCGTTAACTATAACATAGGCTGAGCCTGCGCCGTAGGTGCTCGCCTGAGTGTTTGCTCTCATGAATGTCGAAGTACTTGCGGTGCCAGTACTAACTACCGATGAAGTGACTGTGAAGCCACCGCTGATGGCAAGCTTCAGCCTGCCGTTGCTTATTGTCCCCCCAGACGGGTTGTCGTTGAAGTACTTGTTGGTGAACGCAAGCGGCGACTGCGTAACCTGGTCGCTGCCGTTCCACCAAACTGTGAAGTCCGATACGTGCGTGTTTATCAGGAAAACAATCATCTGCCTGTTTCCAAAAACCGTAGCGTTGTTTGTTAAGCCTTGTGGGACAGTGTAGCTGGACGACCAATCTTCAATCTGGAAGGGCACTGCGGCGTTCACTCCGTTGATGGTTTCTTTTACTTGTATGGATTTCACGGGCACAGGAGGAATCGGAATGGTTTGGCTCGTTAACTGCAAGCTGTTTCCAAGCCAGAGCAGGGTTCCGTTCTGAAGGAGCTCTGCAGTGACGACGCCATCAGTAGCTGATAGGGACTGGAACACTTGCTGGTCAGATTCCTGTCTAATCAAGGCGCTGTCAATTAGCCAACTGTACTGAACAAGCCCGCTGGCCGAGGCGAACCGCAAGGTGAAGTTTGTTGAGCCAGTGTTTACGTATGATGATAGTGAAACGTTGTTCCATCCGTTAACGAGGGCAGCTGAGAGGAGCTGCCAAGATCCGCCATGCCACGCGTAGATCGAAAGGCTTTGGGCGCCCAAAGTTCCGGTATCTATGCACAGAACGGGGCGTTGTAGGGTGGTGTAGTTTAGGTTGAGCCAGGTTTCTTCTATGTTGAGCGCGTAGCTTGCGACGGCTGTTCGGTACCTTGCCATGTCCACGCTCACGCCAAATTGGGTGGGAGTATTCTTTACGGCGGTGAATTTGAGTTTCCAATTGCCAAGTACGTCGCGGTAGATTGTAGGATTTACCGTTATCGTTTGGCTACTTGACGAAAGCGAAGTGCCCAAAGTGGCAGTAAGGTATCCATCTCCACTTGCAGGGTACTGTCCTGTCTGGTAGTTGTAGAGTTGGAAGGTGGTGCCGACGCTGGCGGTGCTGGATAGACTGTCGATCGTCCATAGAATACTGTTCCAGTTATTGGTGTTGGACGAGCCAGAAAACTCTACGGTACAGGTGAATTGGCTTGCCACAGAGAAGCTGCAGTAGATGCTGTATTCATTGTTGTTATGGCCGAAGCTGGGGGACGCTGGCCAGTTGCCGTAAGTTTGGGAGAAACTTTGGCCTTCGTTTGAACTTCCTGTGTGGTAAGCCATTGTGAAACCGCCTCCGGCGCTAGACCACGCAACTAAAATGTAATTCGTGTTTGCAGCAAGAACGGGTTGAGGAGAAGAGAACGGGAAGGTTGCCCAGCCCGTAGAAGAAATCGTCAGCTCTTGGGTGCCGGCAATGAAGGCGTTTGTGCTGGAGTAGATTGCTGCCTTGACCTTGGCCGAAGGCTGGTATGTACAGTAGATGCTGTACTGATTGTTCACTGTGCTGAAACTTGGTTGGAAGGGAAAATTGGCGCCGTAAGTCTGGGAGTAGCTGTCGCCACTATTACCGCCGCCGTTTTGGTAGTACAGGTTTGCGGTTCCGCTGCCTGAAGCCGACCAAACAACCAGAATGTATGTTGTGCCTGCTGTAAGGTTTGGACCACTGCTAAATGTGAAGCTAACCCAAGTTGTTCCGGTGCTGACTGATTGCTCTGTGGATTGTGCGAGCAGGCTGTTGTTGGAGGAGTAGTAGATGGCTGCTTTCATGTTTTTGGCGGCTGATGTGCAAGCTATGTAGGCGCTTATTTTTGTTGCGACACCGTTGTATGTTGGTGAAAACTGGTTGCCTCTTATGGTATTCATTATTGAAGCGGTCGAGGAGTGTTGGGTTGTGTCGCCGAATGTCACCGTGGAAGGCGCTTTGATATAGGCGTAAATGTTTTGTGCTTGGGCGCTACTTGGCAGGGTGAAAACGGACCCTATAATTGTGTTTTCGATGCTTTGGTAAGAACTGCCGATGCTTGTGTAGCCGAAGTTGGACGAGCTTGAGAAGGCGGTGGGATAGGAATTGAAGGTCATGTAGTTTCCGTCGTCGCTTTTAAGATTTGTCACCGTGCCTGAACCCAGCGTTGTGCCGCCTATTGGGTTGTAGCTGGTTGGGAAGTAATCTTGGGTCTGCGGGCTGCTTGCACCCATGGTTAGGTTGTCGTAGACTCCGTCTGGAGCTGATTGTTGGGCGGCGAAGTTGCTGTGGGTTCCTACGTCGGTGACGCCGTCGACATCTGAATTTTGGCTGTTGACGTAGCTGTTGCTGTTTACGAAGGTGCTGTTGAATGTAAGAGTGCCTGTGTAGTGGCTGAACGAGGAGGCAGCCACCATGATGCCGCGCGAATCCTGAACCTGAATGCTGTAGGATCGCGGGTTTATCCCTGATGGGATGTCAACTAAGTAGGTGCCGTTTGAGAATGACACAGGTTCATCAGGTGGGTTAACCATTTGCCACGTAAAGTTGCTGTATTGGTAGTTGTAGAATTTGAAGTTCTGAAGGACCAAATTGCTTATGGAATCGTTTTGTTCGTCAAAGACGCTTAAGCAAACTTGGCTGGGAGAGGAAGACGAGGAGATCTGCACGTCCAGTCGATTTGTGGCGGAGTAGGTTATGCCTGAAACCCCTAAGCCTGTTAGTGAGTAGTTGACGGTTAAGTGGCCTTCGCTGTAGCTTTCGTTCATGAACCAAGCTGTGTCCAATGTGAGGTTGAGCACGTTGAAAGAATAACCCCATTCGGGCCGGATGTTGGCTATGTTTTCTAAGCCGCTGTTTAGATAGTTAGATGCCAGCGTGTAGCCGTACGAGGAGTTGCCGGTGACTTGTAGGACGGAACCGTAGTAGCCTACGGTGAAGCCTAGAACTTGTTTGAGCGCAAGGTTGGTTTCATCTATAGCGCTAAGGATCTGGGGGTCGTCTTGGTTGGAGGTGTAGCGGATGCTTGAGTACGTCACCATGACGGTTGTTACGAGAATCACTGCAACGAAAAGCGCAGCTATGATGGAAAACTGGCCTCTGCAGTTCATTTTTCTGCGCGTTTAGACGCCTCCTACTAAGCCCAACTGCAAAACCACTAGGCGTGAATTTCCCTCTGAGTCGTAGTTGGAGGGGAAGATTCGGGGCTTGTAGTCGCACAGGAGTCCCAACGCAGTGAGTCTAATGTCTGGCGTGCGAGTCAAGCCCAAAGCATAGAATCCGCCTTCGAACTGCATTGTGCCATTAACTGTGACCATGTGGCGGTAGATAGCGCCTGCGTCCCAGCCGCCTGTGGCGGTGTTGAAAACGTATGTTGTGACGTTCAGATGATTACTGTTAATTATAGATTCGGGTAGAGCTCTGGTCGCAGTTTGGTAGATTGAGGGATAAATGCCATAATAGTTACAGTAGTCTATAACCGAACTTGTCAGGTAGACCGGCCCTGAATTGGAGAGGTCACTTGTAATCCAAGTTCCGTTGTAGCTGTAGCCGGAGCCGCTAACTCCTTGAAGAAACGCGTTAAATCCGGCTGCGCCAACAAGTTGCATACCGTAGATGCCCCAGGTGTTTTGGTTGCTCGGGAAAAGCCCCGCGTTTGATACGTAGTAAAGCGGATAGCCGCATATGCTGACCCAGGTCCAATTGTACTGTAGAACTTTCTGGCCTAGGACGTAGGCGTACCGTGCATATGAGTTGTTCGGGGAATCGTAGCCGACGCCTGAGCTACTGTAGTATCCAGAGGGGATGGGCACGGCTTCACCGCAAGTGTTGATGATAACTGCGTTCTGGACGTTTTCTCCTTGTAAAGCGGTGCCGTTTAGGATTTGTCCAAGCTGAGATGTGCTTTGTATCACCACTGTCTGCACAAAGTAAGGTGACAACAGGTTGTAAAGGTCCTGTGCTAAGCTTTGTGAAGTGTAGCCTGTGATCCACCAACCGTTGGCGTCGCTGCAGTTCAGGATGTATAGCGTTATGGCACCACCGCCGTTTTCCCCAATTTTCTCAGGGGTTACATTAAAAGTAACATTAGACGATGCCACCAAATACGATGAAGCGTCGGACGTGATTCCTAAGGTTTCCGCGTTCGAAATTGAGGCTTCTGGAACGTACAGTGAACCGCCGTTTGCTTCGTTGCTGACATCGTATACAGTCAAGTTATAGAGCACGTTAGGGGGCAGAGAAGCTGAAAGACTAACCTGCAATGAATTCCACTCCGTCGCGTTGTTTGTTGCGAAGGCGGCGCGGCTCAAGTCGTAATTTGAATCCAGCGTCTCTATAGTAGTCCAGGAAAGTCGCCGCAGGTTCACGGGCGAAACCTGGCGAGGCCAAGGCAAGACCGCGAAGTATGAAGCAGACACGAAGGCACCTGATATGATTATTATAACGATCAAGACTTCGACAGTGCGCATCATTAGCTTATCACCTGCTGCCCTGAGTAGCTCCAGAGGGCAAGCTTTGCCTGGTACGAAACGTGGTTGATAGTGACTTGGCGAATGTCAGTTGCCACCCACTCCTGCGACTGGGAGTTCCCGCCAAACGAAACCGAGAAGCCTGTAGAGCTGACCCCCCAAGGCATCAACATAATGCCGCCATCAAACTGGTCTTTGGCGTAGGTAACAATGAGGATTCCGACGTTGGATGGCAAGGTAAGAGTCACATCAGGGTTTCCAACGCCCGAGGTAACAATGCCCACTTTGCTCAGGTCATTGGAAGCGTTTAGAGGCAGCTCTCGAAGAGTGTAGTCTTCAGTTAGCAGGGCGAAAGTTGCGTTGTACTTTAGGCTTGCGCCTGTGGGTCCTGAGCTGTTGAGGTCGAAGCTGTGTGCCAACAAGACTTTCTGGCTTTGAATGTCTTGGATAAGCGGTGTCACGTATTCGGAGGTCGAGGAGACTCTTTCATGGTATCCGACGCCTAGCAAGCCGCCCAAGTAGGCGTAGGCAACGAAAGCATAGCATTGATTCGCGTCGGTTACGTTCGGGAATTGGATCTGGGTTGAGCCACTTTGATCTACTGTAGTTATGTTATCCTGCATCGTGTACGCAGGGTAGTTCGCATCAGTCGTAGGCAAAGCGACTCGGATGAGGCAGTAGCTGATGGTAGCGTACGACAAGGGAAATCCCGTTCCAGTAACACTGAGTGATAGAGTGAGCGGGTTCGCAGCCTTCGTTTCAGACACTGATACGGTGACGACGGGAGATAGGCTGAGCTCGAAACCATAGGTGTTGTTAATGCCAAGCAACTTGAGCGCGGCAGAATAGTTTACAGCTTCGGTGGCGGGAATGAATAGATTGTTGTTTAAACCTGCCACGGCCCCCACATAAGTGGCACTAGGCTGTTTGTAGAAGACATGTTCCCCAGCAGGAGAACTGACACGCATTAGAGAGAATGGGCTAAGCTGATATTCGGTAAACTCAGGGTCCTGCAAGCCAAACTCTGTAGGTGCCGTGCTCGTTTGTCCCCAACTACTTGGGCTGCCAGGGTTCAACAGCATGTTGTCGATGAGGTCACTGCATTTCGTCGCTGTAGCTCGGTGCTGTTGGTATAAGATAGCGGTTTGAACGGTTTGGCTGAAGAGACTTACAAAAAGCAGGAGGGCAGCTAAGAAGATGATGACGGACACGATGTGATCGATAGTTGCGCCTGCCAATTTTGGTTACCTCTTTATGTTGCTCCAAATGAAAGCGTTATAACCCCGTCTGATTTTTCGGCAATCAGGCAGGTTTGGTTTGTGTTGCTCTCGAAAACGGAGTTTACCCATTCTACGTTCTGCCCGAGAGTAACAGATGTAGTCGTTGTGACGGATGTGCCGACGAGTTTGAGTGTGATGTCGAGGACATCGGTTGAATTCAAAGGTTCTGCCAGAACGGTTCTGAGCGTTGCGTTTGCAGTGTAGGAGTAGCCTTCTATGTAGGGCTGAACTTTCAGGTCACTCGTGAGGGTGCCGTCGAGGATACTTGTGTGGTTCAGGGAGAAGTATACTTGCTGGATATTGCTTCCCATGTGCCCGGCGGTTTCCTGCAGTGCAAGGAGTTGACGAGAGTCTGTCCAGTTGTTCATCATTCCGTTAACTACAATAGGAAAAAGGAAAATTTGCAGAATGAGCAGGGGCAACAGAATTGCGTATTCGATTGTTACATGCATTGGAAGACACCTGCCATTTTAGATGTAGGCTCCTAGAGAAACGGTGACTACACCTACGTAGAATTCAACCACAGAGTTTGGTGGCAAAGTACTTGGAGGCAAAGGCACAGTCTCATGGTAGTTTCCAAACTGAATGTTCGTACCCAACGGGAAGAACTTATCATCGAAACCCTCTGCAGCCTTTGGGAAAGACACAGTGAAACTGACCTGCGCTACGTCGCTTCTTATGTATTGGGCAACAGATGTGCCGATCAACGTGATGGACTGGGAAAGCTCAGGGTTCACACCGCCGACTAGGAGCGGAAGGAAGTACTTAACGTAGGTCTGATTGCCGATCGTCGAATTTATCATTCTAATGGATGGGGCGATAACGACACGCGTATCGTTGCCAGCCCGCATCGGCAGCTTCTCCATAACATACACTTGGCTGACTGGAGCAGATGGCCCTTCTTGCAGGAAGGAGATTTGTGGCGGGTAGACAGGTTCAAAGTAGTTGTTACCCAGAGTGAAGGTGGAGGTGGGCATATCGTACAAAATGACGCCTGTTTTTAGCGAGTCGTTTACCGTTTCGACTGTGCCATTTCGGTAGATTACGTCGATGGAGTACGTTATCGTTTGAGGCTCAAACTGAACCTGAGAGTATCTGCAGGAGTAGCGAACAGTTTGCGTGCGTCCGATGGTCCATGCAATGTCATCTATCTGCAATCCCGTTGTCAGCATAAACTGTTTGTTGGTGTTAAACTCATTTTGCGCCATCTGCGTGCCAAGGTAGGATTGTGCGTAAACCATGGCGACTAGAACCATGACTATTATAGAGGATGTAATTATCACAGTGGAGATAGCGGGGGTGACTGCTCGGCCATCCCTTCTCCAATTCTTCTTCCGGTACAGTTTAAGTCGCATATGGGCCTTCCTCCTAACCGAGCTTCACGAAATGCGGAATGACTTTTGCAGCCACGACGGCGAGGATAACGAGTATGCTAGCGTGCTTGAATCCAGACGCGATGGATTCGTCGCTGATTTTTCCAGCCACTATGCCGATGAGGTAACTGTTGAAAATCACTGCCGTCATGAATATGGTCTGCATCATGCCCATATCCTGTTTGGGAGCCGCGGCAGCAGCCCCTGCGACTGCCGCTACTGTGCTAGTGCCGAATCCTGTGCTGAAGCTCATCATCATAACCGTTGTTGCAACTAGGAGGATCGAAGCCAAATAGGGCATCATCACGTACGGGCGGACCGACATCTTCTTTTCTTTATCTACTTCTTGCGTCAGGTTGTTAAAGCGGGCTAGCGATTCAATCATGGCAATTGTTCCTCCGCCTACGTCTATCGTTTCGACTAGAAGGAACATGACTATCTGCACCATCCAACTGCGAGTGCGCCTAAGGAAATCCATCATCACCTTCTTGATTGGGAGTCCCCAAGAAATCTCGGCGCTAATCTTGCGAAGTTCTTTGCTGAATGCTCCGTAGTCCCTCTTGGAGAGGCTTTCGATGCATTTTTCGGGTGACAAACCTGTTTTTCGGACTTCTGTTAAGTCTCTTAGGAAACTGGTGACGCCTTGCTCCATGCTATTCTTGGTTTTAGATAACCTGACGTGGACAACGGCAGCGGGTGCTGTTGCCACAAATAGTGACGCGGCTATTGCTATGGGCATGTCTACGCCTATGGCTTGAAGCTGAGTGAACAGAGGAAGCTGAGTGGCACCCATGAAGTTAGTGAGTAGCAAGAACAAGATGACCGCGAAAACGCTGCACACGCCGAAGATTTTGTAAGGTCTCATCTCGACAAGCGGGGTCTTAGGTTGCATACTGTGGGCAAGATAAACGAACACTCCCGAGAGCAGGGGCGTGAACAGGTAAGTATACATAATTATCCCAGTGTATGCTGACAAACCGCCACCGCCGCCACCGTTGATGCTGTTGACGGCAAAGAGAATGTAAAAGCACAGTGACATCATGACCATGACGATGATGAAAGTCTCCAGCAGCATACCCAACCGCTCGGCTGCAGCTTTTACGCGCAGTGCACGGGCTTTGAAGATGTCTTCTGCCTTGCGCTCCAGAAAGTGTCCGATGTCGCCGCCGATGATGACAGTCGACGCGTAGCCGCCTAGGAAGTCACTGAAGATGTCCAGCGGAGTCTTCTTCGCCGCACCTTCCAGAGCTGAAAGTGGGTCGACACCAAAGATTTCAACGTCTTTCATTATTTCACGTGCCTCGAGGCGCATTGCAGGCATGAGCTCCACAACGGAGAGACGCTTAAAACTCGTGTACGGAGCGATGCCGCCTGACGCCATGACGCTGATGTAAGCAGCCGCAAAGGGCATTTCGCGTTCGAGGCTCGAAGCTCGATCACTAGCTTTGGACAGGGGAGTCACAATGAAGCCTATGCAAACGAATAAGGGCAGCGGAACCAGAAGCAGAATGGGTAAAAACCCAAACATCAGCCCAATGACCGCGCCGATGATGGAGACTGGAAGCGTCAGTATAGCGGTGAAGAACATGAGGGAAACGTAGGTTTCAGGGTAAATCCTGACGCGCCCCTTCATCAACGGCGTCTTAAACTGGTAAACACGTTTAAGGAATGTCGGCGCGAAGCGCCCAAATATGCGGAAGGACAGTGCTTCAATCGTCTTGAGCAGCGACAATTGTCCTTGCCTCCTCTCCAGTCATGATTTTCTCGTAGAAGGGTTTGGGTCGGGCGTAGTATTCAGCGATTATGTTGGCTACGTCCTTGTAGCTGCGGATTTTCTGTTCCCGCATCCAGTGGAGAACGTCGCGTCGTCGGTTCATCTCGCCGATTAAGTCCTGAACAGTTGTGCCGAGTCTCTCAGCTATCAAGGAGAACTGCACGCTGCCCTCAAGGTCCATTTTTTGCTCGTCTTTAAGCGGGTCCCACTTAAACGGTTGAATGTATTTTTCATAGTCGGCGATTTCGTTAACGTTGAGCACGCGTCTGTAAGCTCTCTTTTCGCCGTTCTTCACAAGGTGAACGCGCTGCACAGACATCACGATGTTCATCAACGGAATGTAAGCGGGCGATATGTCCATGGGCTTCTGGGTAAGACGCCTCACGGCTGAAGTTATGTTCTCAGCGTGCATAGTGCACATGCCACCGTGGCCAGTTGCTAACGCCTGAAACAGAACGTAGGCTTCTTGACCCCTCACCTCACCCACAATCATCAGATCAGGACGGTGCCTCATGCATGTCTTCACAAGGTCAAAGAGGCCAACTTCACCCACGCTACTACCTCCGAGACCATAGCTTTGCCTTGAGATGAGTGAAACCCAGTTTTCATGCGACAAATTAAGCTCAGCAGTTTCTTCGATGGTCATGATTTTGTTGCCAGGCTTAACAAGACAAGCCAAAGCATTCAAAGCAGTGGTTTTGCCAGCTGCAGTACCACCCAGAACCATCACAGAAGCGCGGTTTTCAAGGCATATCCAGAGATAGGCAGACATTTCTTCCGAGAAAGTGCCGATGTTGATGAGGTCAATAATCGAATAGGGGTCTTCTTTGAATTTCCTAATGGTAAACGCCGTGCCGAATGGTGTAATTTCCCGCCTGTAAGCCACAGCGAGTCGGTGTTTCCCCGGCAGCGAAGCATCCACAATTGGGAAAGCAGTACTAACGTGTTTGCCTGCCATGTGCACGAGTTTGACGACCAGGTTGTCTAGAATTTCATCATTCTCGAATTGCAGGTTGGTTTCGATGCTCTCATGATTTCTGTGCCAAATGTAAACTGGCCTGTTGACACCGTCACAGCTAATGTCTTCTATGTTGGGGTCTCGCATGAGAGGATCAATTTTACCGAACCCGACGAGGTCGCGTTCGGCGTGGTAAAGAATTTTGTACCAGGAAACATCGGGAAGCCAGCCGAGGCTTATACGGTACTTTTCGACGATCTTTTTAGCTTCCTCAGCGAAGAACTTGCGCGGATCAGCGATTTCCTCTTTGGGCGATTCTATTTCGGCAAGCAGAATTTCGAGTATACGGTTGTAAACGTTTCTTTCGAGGGGATCAAGTTGAAGCTCGTCGAGTATGTACTTGTGCTCGCCCGTCTTTGGGTTCTGCACGATTATGACTTGAGCAAAAGGTTCGTAGAGCGGGTAGCGTTCTATGACTTTTAAGCCTCGCGGGATGGGCTTTTGGGCAACTTGAGGAACAGCTTCTTCTGGAGGCTTCTTCTTTTTCAGGTTCAGATTGAGTTTGATTTTCAGGTTTTTTATGCCTGATAACGATGGTTTTGGCATGTTCCCCTCTCGGTAGGAAACGGTGCCTGAACATCTCTATTAAATATTACGTCGCGTGATTCAATACTGCACATATGTAGAACGAAACTACACTAAACGCCCAACAAGAACGGGTTGACCCGCTTCTCCTCTCCAATCGTGGTCGTCGGACCATGCCCAGGATAAACCGTGAAGTAATCAGGCAACTGCTTCAGCTTCCGAAGCGAATTCTGCATCTCAACATCAGAACTCCCGGGAAAATCCGTGCGACCGACAGAGCCCGCAAACAAAGCGTCTCCCGTGAAAACCTCCGTCTCGCCAATAAGCGAAATACTGCCCAAACTATGTCCTGGGGTATGAAGAACTCTCAGCGTTACGTCACCCAATTTAATGTAGCCGCCTTCTTGTAACAAGATATCGGCTGGAGGCGAAACGCAGTCATACCCGAAATAATGTGCCGTTTCCCGGCCTGATTTGCCGAGCATGTAGGCGTCATTCGAATGAATGCAAATGGGAACGTGAAAAGCAGCTTTGAGGGCGGCGTTACCGCAGGAGTGGTCTGGGTGTCCGTGCGTGTTGACGATCAGCTTCAATTCCAAACCGTTGCCGCGTGCAAAAGCGATGACTTCGTCAGCTTCGCTTTGATTGCCAAATCCGGGGTCTATGACGGCGGCCTGCAGTGTTTCCCGGCAGTTCACGACGTAGCAGTTCGTCGCGAGCATGCCAACTTCAAACATCTTCACCATCAACACGGATTGTCAACTTCCAGTATGAATCCCTTAAGTTGTTTCCTATGGGACTCGACAATATATAAACAAAAGGATAAAGCAGAGTGAGCCCGCAGTATGACTTAGGGAGATCCTGATAGAATAACTACCAAAAACCTTCATCCTGCAGAAACGAAGAGTTCCAAATTAACACAAAGAAAGTCAAAAAGTCCTTATATCAAAAACCAACCAACCATGAAAGGTGCTTACCAATTGAAAAGCATTAAAATCACTCTACAAGAAGAGAGAACCGAAGATGCGTGGTTCGATCTAAGCCTCAGAGAACTCAGAACGGGAGAAGTCCGATTCTACAAAGCTAGCGATCTCCAAACGGGCCAATGGCTATTCAAAGTTTGTATAGACCAAGAAAACAGCCGAACTATGGTCAAAGCCATTAAGTGCCCTCAAGGCAAGCTCTATAGCCAAATCGAAGGGGCAACTATGCTTTTCCAAAAAAGCCTCAACCCAGACATGTACTACGATATCGTGTCCTTAACGCAGGTTGATGCCGAGGGCAAAGTTCACCGCGAAGTCGCCAAGACCATCGAAGAAATCCCAGCGACGATAAAGGACAATTTCCAGGTAAATCCTTACGAGGAAGCTACAGGAAGAAAAGCCCCAGGCAACCACCTCGTCACCCTGTCCAAGAAAGACGACGACAGAGAAATGATTACACTTTTCTTGCTGGAAAGAGCACGCACATTGCCACCTGAAGAGCGCCAAAAAAATATGGATCTGATGTCACTCATCAAGGAGCTCCAGAAAACCAGCATCAACGATCTTGGCAATATCACTGGCGAACAGTTCAACATTGACCGCGAAGCGCTTACCAAGCTCCTTACGGACCTCGAAGCTAAGGGAAAGATAAAGCGGCTTGACGAAAACTTCGTTAAACTCGCTTAGTGGCTTCACTTGTTTCTTTTTCCGAATAGTTCCTCGTTGACTTCTTCAGGCTTGAAAGCTTCTCTTGACCGAACCGAAGCCTCTTCAACATATAGCCTCAACGCCCGTTCTAGTGCGTCGGCGCTCACGGGGATGTAGTCGAGGTCGTCGTTGAAGTAGCTCAGCAGCGAAGCGGCACAGGCGAACTTCACGACGTTGTGCTCAAGGCGTGCTGAGAACTTCATGCTGTCAGGTATCCGCTTCAGGATGGCCTCCCGCGCCTTGCTTATAGCATCGTATGCGTCAGCCGTGATCATTATGGGTTTTTTCTTGAAGCGGCTCTTAACCATCGGGTGCCCTGTTTCTATAGCGTAGACGAGCGTCACGTGATCTCTGATTTGCTTGGCGCGTATGTCCTCATTGACTCCACCCATTGCCAAACGCATTTGGCTCTGGGCAATTTCCACGTAACGTTCTTTGGTCATACGGTGGAGCCTGCAGATCATGCGGTCTTCGATGGCGTTGAAGTTGGGGTCGCCAATCGTTACCGCGTAGCCTTGCCCCATGACGGCTGTGTTGTAGTTAACGGTGAAGAAACTGTCGAACCTGTACGGTCCGATAATTTCGCGGTGGAGTTCCTGCTTGATCTCGCCTCGTTCCATGGCGATTTTGAGAATATCCACCATGCCTTGGTAGCGGAACCAGTCGTTAAACTCGGGCACGATGAAGTTGAAGGTTCGCCCCACGTAGACCTGGCCGATTCTGATGAAGCGGGCAGGCGTGATTCCTCCGCAGTAGCGGTTCCTCCCTGGGATGCCGTGGGGCAGTAACTTGCCGCCAGGAATACCCAAGATTAGGTCACGGGTAGAGAAGCTTTTGCCCGTGCCAGGTTCGCCGAAGAGGGCAAGTGACCAGCCTGTTTTGATTCCTGTTTTGCCTTGGGGGTTCACGATGTCGACGTCGGCGAGGCTGTACTGCTGGATGATGCTGAGGAAGCTGTCGAAGTAGAGCATTTCGCCAAAGAGGCTTTGCAGGTAAGTGGCCACGGAGTTTGCTGAAAAGGTTTTGCCTAGCGTCACGGTCTCCATCAGACGATTCTTTAACAGGTCGCCTAAGTACGTGTCGAGTTCTGCGTTCATGTCGACGAGTTTTCGGCGCTCGTCTTCTAGTGGGTCAGGCTTCTCCTGAGTCGGCGAGGCACCTTGGGCGGATTGGGATTCAGCCGTGGCGATTGAGTTTGAAGGCGTTACTTCAGACTTACCTATTGGGTTGGGGATTCCGAGTTCTTCCCTGATAAGCGGCATGGTCTCTTCGAGTATTCGCCATTCGCGGTAAGCATCTCCTTGATAGGTTGGCACGATGATTTTAAGTTGTTCGAGTTTCTCCAGGACGTTGTATGGGTCGGTTTTTAGCACTAAGGATTCGTGGAGTTCTTTGATTCCGAAAGTTCCGCCAGCGAGCGCCATAGATTTGAGGAGGGTGCCGACTGCTACACCGTATTTCTTCTGGGTTTCCTTGATGCCTGCACGGATTTTTTCGGTGGCGCCTTTCAAGGTTAGGGTTGAATCTTCGAAGGTATAGTGAGCTCCTCGAAAGACTGCGTAGGAGCGCGGCGGGTGCTTTGCGACGACTTCTTGCAATTGCTTTTCGCTTAGCGCCTGTGCCGCTTCGAGGGCGGCTTCATCGGGGTCGCATTCCCACGCGTTCACGTATTGGCCAAAGAATGGAACTGCTTGTTCTTTGCCTATCCGGAAAATGTCGGGTACGGGGTAGACTCGTTTTAGCAGGAGTTTCTTTTCGAGAGTTTTGTCGTCTACGGTCATGCGATTTCCTCCATCACGCGTTTGCACAGGCCAGAAGCCTCTTCGGGGCTCATGAAGTCCCGTTTCTCGATTTCATCCAAGCCTTCGTTAAGGGTTTGAGCGAAGGAGTTCTGGTCGGTGAGGTTGCTTGCTCGACACACCGCGTTAAGCTTTATTCTAAAGTCGGCATCGCCCAGCAGCCTCTCCTGAAGCCGCATGCTGAGGGTTTCCTGCAGCGTCCTATTTGCGGGATGCATAAGAGTCTTGAGTTTTGGCTCAGGGTTAAGAGAGAGCATTTTCTTCAGCCCGTTGAGCATGCCCGCATCTTTTGAGAAAGCTATCGGTGTAACGAACGTGTACCGTTCTTCACCTTCGCCTTTAGTATATTTTATGATGTAAACAGGAACCCGAATTTGGATTGGCTCTTCGCCAATTAGTTTCCAATCAATTTCCACCTGGCTCTTTAGCGCCACAGCTCGACTTTTCAACTCGTCAATCCAGTTTTCCATTGCAGTGTTAATGGCGGCGGTTTGAAGGTTTATGCTGCTGACCCGTTTTTGCTGCACCACGATTTTGGCCTGGCATACGTTTTGGATTTGGATGAGTTTAGCTTCCTCTTGCGCGATGGCTTTGTCTAATTCCCCCCGTCGTTGTTTGAGGCTGTTAGCACCTGTTTTTCTCAGGATTTCGGTTTCTTCGGTTAGGGCTTTGACTTCCTTCTTTAAGTTGTCTATGTCTCGTTCGTACTTTTTCAGCGCAAACGAGCCTGAAGACGTTTTGAATGTTCTTTTCCTCTTTCTTGCAGCTTCGATTCGCTGCTGGATGGCATCTTTTCTCTGCTCTGCTGCCTGGAGTCTGTGAAGATAATTCTCGCGTCGCTTATCGAGCGCAGCTGCTCTTTTGTCAGCACTCTTTTGCATTGTCGCGAGGGCCTTATCGGCTTTCTGCGAAAGTTTCTTCACGTTCTTGTCGACGGTCGGTTTGAAGGAGGATATTTCTGCATCGTATTTTTCTTTGAATTGACCGATTTCGTTATTGGCTGCGTTAATGTGGAATTCGGCTTCTTCTTTGAGCGCGACGAGGGCGGTTTGGAGTCCTCGTGCATCTGCTAAGAGTACTCTTATGCAGTTGCTTAGGGCTTGTGCAGTTTGAGCTGCATCTTCGGCGTCCATGTCGATGGGGATGGTTACACCGCTCGCGGCTTCTTCCTGTGTCGCGGTCTTGAAAGACTCCTGAAAGAAGGCTAAGAGTTCCCTGTCGACGACTAAGCTTGGGAAAACCTCATTTACAATAGTGGTGAAGTTTTTTGCCGCTATAGCTTGGGCTTCGAGGGTTTCCACGAATTTCAGGGGGTCAGTTGAGTTTTTCTTGAGTTCTTCTATGAAGGCGGAAGTTTGGGTGGGTTCGTAGAACGGGAACTTATATGCGGGACTGTTTAAGCCGTCGATTAATATGCAGGTGCTGTCCGCTTGGGTAAGCCAAAGGGGGTAGCTAGTCTTTGACAGGAAGACGAGTTTTTCGGGTTTTTCCCGCAGGAAGCTAGTTTTTTTTCGTTGGGATTCTGCTGTGAACACGACGCATGCTAGTTCCACTGGGTAGGGGACGTCTTGTTTTTCGTCTGCTGTTTTGGCTATGAAAGGCAAGATTAGGGTCGTAGGAGTCGTTTTGGATTCTTCCCAATGAATGGTGTTTGGTATTAGGTGGGATGTTGTGTTTTTATCTTTTGGGTTGCTTGCTGCTGTTTGCCAGTTTCGTGACATCTAAGAAGAAGGGAGGGAGGTCGCTGAAAAGTTTTTGATTGACAGAAGTTCTAAATGTTTACAAAGAAAAGGAAAGGGGAGAGCTTTTTGGGCTCTTTTTTGTTTTTTTTATCCTGCGATCTTTCTGCGCATCAGGACTATGCTTGCGATTGCAGCGATGGCTGCGATGAGGGCAAGCACTATGGCTACGATGATGAGTGGTGAGAGGCCTGCGGTTGTTGATTTGATGCTGGTGACGTCTGTTTGTACGCCGTTGACGCTTGATTGTACGCCGTTGACGCCAGTTTGTAGGTTGGCTATGCTTGTTTGCATGGTGCCTAAGTTTGTCTTGATTGTGGCTGTATCGCCTGAGATGCTTGTCACTGTGCCTGTGATCGTTCCTAAGTCGGTCTTGATTGTAGCTGTATCGCCTGAGATGCTTGTCACTGTTGTGCCGATTGAACTTAGCGAGGTTGTGATTGTTCCGAGTGAGGTGGTGATGTTCACGTTTTGGCCTGCAACTGCGCCCAGGACTGCGTTGAGATTGTCGAGTTTGGTCTGGATTGTGCCGACGCTAGTTGTTACGGTTGCGAGTCCGTTACTAATGCTTGTGATTGAGCCGCTGATGCCTGAGATGCTGCTGCTGATGCCTGAGATGCTGCTGCTGATGCCTGAGACGGATGATGATACGCCTTGGATGTTGGTGTTTAATGTTCCGATGGAGGTGCTTAGGGTCGCGGTGTTGCCATTTACGGCGATCAATGTGGCGTTGAGGGCGTTCAGAGTCGTCTGGACTGATCCTACGCTGGTGGTGAGGGTAACGACGCTGCCTTGGATTGCGGCGACTGTAGCGTTGAGCTTGTTGAGGTTTGAGTTAAGGCCTGCAAGGGTTGTGTTAAGGTCCGTAGTCGATGCGAGTGCTGTAACTTGGAAGGTTCCGTTCAATGCTGATGCACCCACGGTTGTTGTCCAAGCCCATGTACCAGTTGCGGCGTCGCTTGAAAGTGTGTAGCTAGTCAACGAATACGGTACTACCATTGCACCGCCTACTACAGAGGGGTTGATAGCTACCCATTGACCTAAGCCTATTGAGAAAGTCGTCGCTGGATATCCTGTTGGGTCCACTATGGTGACGGTTATGGCGTATGCGAATGTTGATTGGATGTTGAAGCTAACTGTCGCACCCTGTCCGTATGTTGCGGAACGTGTGTTTACTGATATGAGTGCTGCCCCGACTGTGAATGCTGTTGTAGCGTTAAATTGAGCGTCAGTTGTGTTTGCGATTAGCGTATAGGTCCCAAGGTTCAAAGCTGGAACCGTGAAAGTTCCGGTGAACAAAAGGCTTCCGTTAACCACGGCCGCTGGCGATACAGTTAGTGCGGTACTGTATGTTGAGTTAGCAACGTAGAAGTTAACTGATTCTCCAGCTGCGAAGTTACTGACTACTAAGGTTACGCCTACGACTCCGCCTGGTGCTTGTGCTGGGGTCACTGCTAGTGTTGAGGTTGCGGTCACTGTGAAAGTTGTAGTTGCGGTTAGGCCGGTTGCGTCTGTAACAATTACTGTTTTAGCGCCTGCTGCAATTGTGGGTACGGTGAACGCTGCTGTTCCTGCCGCCAAGCTGGAAACTAAGTTGGAGGATAGTGGTGTCATGAGGAAGCCGCCAAGAGTTACGTTGAAGGTGGCGCTTGGGGTGAATCCGAAGCCTGTCAAAGTGACCACTGTGCCAGATGGACCACTGCTGGGAGTAGCGAATACGGCAGTTATTGCGATCGCAAAAGTTGATGTGGCATTTAGACCGAATGCGTCAGTTGCATTGAAGAAGTATGGTGCCGTTGGAAGGCTTGGAACTGTCACTACTGCGCTGAAATTGCCTGAAGTGTCTGGAAGGCCTACTGTCCCAACGATGAATGTACCTGCGGCGGTCGATCCAAAGCGTATTGATACAGTTACGCCTGCAATTTGTGCGAATCCGGTGCCTGTCACTGTGACTGACCCGCCTGGAGACTGCGATGTGGGTGACACAATAATCTTCGTGTCTGCTGTTACTTTGAAGCCGCCTGTGGCGCCAGAAGTTGAGCCTGAGATTGTTCCGTCTGATGCGGTGATCGTGTAGCGTGTGGTGACGGTAAGGCCTGATGGTACTAAGAATTGTCCTGTGAAAGTTCCATCTGCGAGAGTCTTTATGTTGGTTGTGTTTAGTGCTGGAAATGTGCCAATCGTGAGTATGACTGCGAGATTAGCTGTGTGTGTGAAGCCTCTTCCAGTCGCTGTGACAAGAGTTCCCGCTGGACCTTGGGTAGGCGATATGGTGACTGAAGCCCCAACAATGAAGTTGGCTGTGGCGGTGTTAGCTAGAGTTGCATTGTCGTTTGCGACAACGGGGTAAGTTGCATAAGCAACATTGGGTACTGCGAAGCTACCTGAGAAATTGCCAGTCACTGAGGATGTGGTAGTTGCTGCTGTTACGTCAGCGCCATTAAACTTTATGGTAATATTTGCAATGGTAGCGAAACCTGTTCCTGCAACGGAAACTGCGTCCCCTGGAATTCCTCGTCCAGGTGTTAGCGTTATTTGCGATGTAACGGTGAACGCTTGTCCTACTGCAACTCCGGATGAGACATCTTTAGTGATCAGGAAGTGCGCACCGGCAGTTGCGTCGGGTATGATCGCAATGACAGAATAAGTACCGTCCCCAAGAGCTGAGGTTGTGTTTAGCGGAGTGCTGGCCTGAGTGTCCCAGAAAACTTGGACTTGGCCACCTGCTGATGCGCCTGTTCCAGTGAGCGTCACTTTAGTTCCGACCGGACCAGTTACTGCGCTTGGAGCATTGGGTGTTATTGCGGCGAATGCTGTTGCTGCAAATGCTAGCATAGAGAATAGCAGAAGAGCGGTTAAGACAACTGTGAATACTTTTTTGTTTGTTTGCATTTTTTATTTTATCTCCTTTGGTTGGTGCTATGAGTTATTAAGTTTAACATATTTATTACTTGTGTACACACGCTAACCACGAAAAACGAATTTGTATACAAATCCTCAGATGTACATATATATGCGATTAATAGAAGGCAAAAGGCAGCCTCATTTTTTAGCTTTCAGAATTATCATGCCCTTCAAAACGTCGACGCGCTCGGTCTTAAAGTCGAGACCGTTCATGACGCCCTCAACGTACTTCGCCAGCATCTTCGTCGCCCCAATATCCATCACGGTGGAGATGCAGCGAACTCTCACGTCGTTGCCAATGCTCTTGACGTCCACCTCGTTTAAATCCCACCGCGTAAGTACGAGAAAACTGTGAAAAGCATCAACCGGATTAGGAAATTTCTCTTTTAGGTAGCAACCATTCCACCTGCCAGTGTCATACCACAAGGCCTCAAGCGCCGCCAAGTCTCCTTTGATGCACTGCTTAATCATGAAATCCAACACGTCAGAAGGCACGAACGACCCGCCCAGCACACGGTGGGTCTGAATGACGTTGAAGAAATCCGCCATCTGTTTCGAAGAGTACCCTAGTTCGTTAACCTTAACCGCTTCGTTCAAAGCCCCCTCCACGAGTTTGCTTAGGGAAACTCCCTCAGCTCTCGATACCTTGGAAGCCTTGTCCAACAGGTCTTCGGAAATGTAAACTAGCTTCTTGCCCTTGCCTGTCGCCATCAACTCCCCTTCTTAACTGCCTCCAAACGGATGTTTCCCCGTCCAACCTCGTTGAAGGTCACGCCGTAGCCGGAACCATCCAAGAAACCCTCCAAGAAACGGTTAAACAACACAGTGTACGATTCAGAGAACCGCGGGCTTAAAATCCGAAACGAAACCAGCTTCCCTGACTGCTCCAAACTAATTCCCGGTATATTCCAGCCAAAAACCTTCAACTCACGCTCATACGCAGCCAACGGGTCCTTCACGCCACGTGCAAGGTACCGCTGAGCTATCCAGATTCCAGCGTCAAACCAAGCCTTCAGCGTCCGCTCATTCGACTTCTCGAAAGCAATGGCCGCTGTGTCGTACAGCAGACTCTCAAGAACTAGCGTAAAACTGGCATCTTTAACCTCTCTAGCCAAATCGTAAGAGTCCACAGCCTCTTTTAAGCTGACGCCCATGCCGTCAACTTTTATAGCCAACTCCAACAAATCATTGAGGTAGCCAAATAACGTGAAGCCTCGGCGTCCTGCAATTTTGCTGATTGCATCCGCCAAATCATCTCTGGCGGCAAGCATTTTTCGTCTATTACTGCCCAACGTCCAGCGCCTCAACCCTGTCAACTGTTACAGAACCTAATAAAATCATCTCATAGCAACGAGGAAAAAGAAGTTAACACGACATGGAATTATGCAAACAAATTCTCTATTTTATGGCATCGTTAAATTATAATGAATAGTGTACTCGAAATCGCCGACATATGGCGTTGAGGGCGTCTGGAACGTAAGCTCAACCTTTTGGTGCGCTGCAGAAATATCAGAAGCATAGGGCACGAAAGCAGGCAATGAAACGTTACTTTCCTTGAAAACAAAGCCGGACGTGTTACTGACAACATTCGTAATTGTGGTCACCCCAGCCTCCGAGGTCGTGTACAATGATTCATCAAGAATCAAAGGCTTACCAAGTTCGTACGACGCGGTCCAATTATTGTTTTCGTAAACCAACGTTCGGGTAGTGTTTCCTAACGATGAATCAACAAAGGTTACTTCCGTCTCTTTGATCCCGGACAAAACACAATAGCGTGGATTCTGGAAAAAACTAGAAACCCCAATCGTAAGGGCTGCGACTCCTAAAATTAACGCAAGAGCCGCCACCGCATAAACTGCTCTCAAGCTTGGTTTGTTTTGGGCTTTAGCCGACATGTAGCAATCACGTTTGGTCTTAGTTAATGGCAAGAGGACTAATTTGATTTTCGATCTGTGACAACAGCAGTTGCCCCACAACCCGCTCGACACTCCCTGTGCAATCAGTCAGCCCTGTCCAGAAATTAGAACAAACCCCAAGAGAGCAACTAACAAAAACAGGCGCAAGGAGCTACACGACTAATCATGAGTTGAATGCAACCGCAATACATACTTAACAGTGCAGAGGTTTGGTTTTGACTTTAACTCGAATGCTAGGAGGATTGGTTTAAGCTGAAGTTGGGTTCCCACAGAACATAAATTCCCCAATCAAAAAACGAAAAAACTAATCTGCATGTTGAAAAAATCGGCTTCATTCGTTGGGAAAATATTCAGAATTAGTCTTACTCTTCGCCAGCTATGCCCGTCGATTGATCAAAACCTGTCAACATAATCGTCGTTTTGCATGTGTTGCACGAAATTACCAGTTCCACCAGTTCATCATTGATGACCTTGGTGTCCACAATCTTGTAGACCTCTTCGCTTTCGTCATCTGGTGAAATCGTGGTTCCACACTTCGGGCAGGCGAAAGTACCTTCGCCTTCTATTTCTGCGAGGTTTATCGTATAGAGTCCGGGTTTCTTGAGAGTTGCGCTGTTCATCATTTTGTTGTCACTTTTCCTGCTTTTTCTGATTGCCATGGTTTGTCCCCGTTTGTAATTAACCGTTATGAAGTTCTACTCAGTATCGAGGATACATTTAAAATTTGAGCCGAATTCGGAACTTTTGTCACCCACCTGAAACGCCAAAGCGCTCCAACGACGCCATGTCGGACAACCCAAAGGCGAATTGTATGGTCTCGCTTAGCTTTCAAAGCGTTCAGGTGAGATGTAGTCACCAAATGTCGCCCTTGCCTTTGATATGCGTTCCCGTTGCAGGTAGAGTATGCCGAACAGCTCCAGTGGCGTGTCGGAAACATTTTCTTGGTAGAAGCGTTGCACACGCTCGATTTTCCCTAGGTTCTCCGGCACGCGTATGGTGAACTGCTTCACGTAATCCTCTTTCGCGTATTCCTTATTCAGCACTTGCTTGAACAGCCTGCGCAAGTCATCGTATTTGGGAATCCAGCCTGTTGGAGACTTCAAGGCCTCAACCTCGCCGTGGACGCGCTGCTCCATCCACTTAATCCACACGTGTTTATCCTGCGGGGAATTCACGTACTTGCCAGTGTCCTTGTCTTTGAGGAAATAGTTGACGCCAAAGACCGTAGGTGCCTTCTTGAGCTTCTTGCCAAACTCCAAGTTATTGCGCACGTTCTGTCCTAACGGGATAGAGATGAAGTCTTGGATGCTCATCATGTTAATCTCCGGCACGCCTTCCTTCCCAATAGTGGCGAACGTGGTCTCGGTTTCCAAAGAAGCGCCGTAAGCAATTATACCGTGGCACCAGTCGAAGCTCTGCTGAACGGGCACGTATGCTTTGGTGTCTCGTCCACCGTACATAATGCCGCCAAGCTCCACGCCTTGCGGATTATCCAGTTCAGAGTCGCAGTTTTCCAGCGCCTTCAGAGCCACAGCATAGCGAGCGTTCTTATTGGCGAGCGGAATCTCGTTGCCCTCGGCATCCTTCTTGCCTTCATACCAAGTGCCAGTATAGTTTATGCCTTCCTTGGGAATTTCGCTGCCCATGCCTAGCCAATAGGGCTTACCGTCTTTAACTAGGATATTGGAGAATATGATTTCCCCCGGAGCATTCAACACCTGATAGATCAGCGAATCATCTTTTGGGTTAACGTCCTGAATTATGCCGAATATGCCTGACTCCACGTTAACGGCACGGGCAACTGAATCTATTGCGCGCAAGTATGCAATGTCATCGCCAAGAATTGTCTCGCCTGGAAGCATGGCGGTGGAAGTTTTGCCGCATGCACTTGGAAACGCGCCTGCGAAATAGGTTTTTCTGCCACCGGGTCCATGCACGCCCATTAGCAACATGTGCTCGGCTAGCCAACCTTCGCTGCTGGCTTTGCGTATGGCGAGTCGGAAGGCGAGTTTCTTAAAGCCTACCGAGTTACCGGCGTACTGGGTGTTGATGCTGTAAATAGTGTTGTCCATGTTATCGATGTAGATGCGTTTGTCCTCGTGTTCCACGCTTACCATGTCTTCGTTAAGCTTTCCTGAAGAGTGAAGTACGCGCAGGAAGTCGCTTTTTGGGCCTGCTTTAAGGAATTCGTTGTAGCCTGAACGGTAGAGTAGATCCTCCGAATGCGCCACGTACCAAGAATCAGTGCATTGTAACCCCAATATTGTGAATACACTGTTTGGCGGGCCCAGAGATATGAAGCGGACAATCATGGTACGGCCTTTCATTGAGTCTTTCATCAGTCCTCGCACTTCAGCTAAGCCGTCTTGGCGGTCCATCTGATTAAGCGCCTTGCTCAGCGAGATGCCCCTCGGAACGAGGTACTTGGTGTTCATGCGGTCCCGTCCCTGATCATATTCGCCGTCAAAATGAACCGTATGGCCATTCTGGGACAAAACTGCTTTCTCCTCGCCCGTGACGATTGCTTGGCGCCGGACATACGCAAGGTCCTCATCGGAATCGCCACAGACAAAGATATTGTTCGCATGACAAAGGTCGCTACACTTAGCTATGAATTCGTGAACGGTCGGATTATCTAGCGCGTCAAGTTTTTGAAAGTCTGTGGGACTCAATTTGGGCTGTAAGGTTTCGAGGTATGGATTCATTGTCTTCTACCTGATGGTTCTTTTAACTTCCTTTTCGTGCCTTGTGGGCAAAGACCAAATTTTCAGCCCCTTACCAGCATATCAGGGCACGTTAGGTTGATTCCTCTCTGATGTTGCGTAGGTAAATGATAAACTTTGTGCAAGAAAACTAAAAAGGTGAAGATTGTGTTGTTTTTAGGGGCTGACGTTGACACAACTTTAGAGTTCGTTTACTTTTCCTGGAACTCTTGGGAAAGGCTGTGTTTCAGCGATGTGCTTAACTCCTGTGACGTAGCCTACGAGGCGTTCGATACCGATGCCTGCACCTGCGGAGGGTTTGGTTTTACCTTCTTTCGCTAGTTTCAGCAGCAATTTGTAGTTTTCTTTTTTGACTTGGTCGCGTTCGATTTTCTTGAGGATTTTTTCGTATTGCCATTCTCGTTTTGCGCCGCTGAGGACTTCTCCAAATTTGGGCAGGAAGAGGTCGTAGTTGTCCCATTTGCCTGTCTTGAAATCTTCGAAGTCATAGAATTCTCTGGGTATGTTGGTTACCCACGTGGGCTCGTTTATGTCTGCGGTCAAGCCTTTTTCCCAGGTTTCTGCGCCATATTTGGTTTCGAGGTCGGCTTTGTCTATGATTTTGAAAGGTGCTTTGGGGACTTTGAGGGGTTCACATCGGAGGGCTTCAAGTTCTGGTTTGAGGTCTTTCTTGACGCTGGTTATGAGGGTAACTAGGGCTTTCTCGACGAGCGCGTAAATATCTTTAGAGGTAGCGCCACGAGCTTCAAAATCGAGCTGAGTGAATTCGTAGATGTGTTTGCCTGTTTTTGCACGTTCAGCTTTCTCGATGCGGATGTTGGGGGAGACAATGAAAAGCTTTGGATAAGCTAGGCTAGAGGCGACGAGTTTGTGGATAATCATGCTTGCTGTGGTTCGGACGATTTTGCCGTAAATATCAACTTCAATGCGTTTATCTATGGAAGCTCCTGGATCAGGCCACAGAGGGTCAGTACTTTGCGAGAGGGTGACGGGAAGCAGCCATTGGAAGCCGCTGGCGATAAAGGTGGAGGTTAACGATTGTAGGGTATGAGTCATTACTTTGCCTATGCAAGCTTTGCGGTCCAACTCGGTGGGTGATAATTGATCTAAAGGTCTGGGCAGGTCCGCCAGTGATATGCAAGGGGCTGTTGTTTCCTCGACTTTCATGATGTTTCACTTCTGATTATGGTTCCATTAATGCACAGTCCACATTATAAATTTTTTATAGGTTTTATGGTAAAAATTACCGAAAAATGCAATGTTTAATAGGCAGAAGTTGTAATATTTACAATTATGTCGCTGAAACTGGACGAGAAGGATCTCGCGATTCTGGCCGTCATCCAAGAAAACAGTCAATTGACCGCTAAGCAGATTGCAAAGAAAATCAACGCGCCCCTAACCACGGTTTTCGCGAAGATGAAGCGCATGCAAGAACAAGGCATAATCCGGGGCTACCGCGCCATCGTGGCAGCTGACAAATTAGGCTCAGGCACATCCGCCTTCATTTTGGCTTCGGTCTCGTACCGCTCCAAAGCGGACGGGGCGCCTGTTTCTCAAAGGACCGTGGCTGAAGAAATCGCCAGGTTTGCGGAGGTTCAAGAAGTGCACATAATTACTGGCGATTGGGATCTGCTCGTTAAGCTGCGGGCTGAAAGCGTGGATGCCATTGGCAAATTTGTCGTCGATAAACTGCGCCTTATTAGCGGGTTAGAGAAAACGTTGACGTGCATGGTTTTTGAGACGGTGAAGGAGACAACTGCTGTCCTCTTGCCGCTGAAGAGAAACGTCCGGGCTTAAGTTGCAGAGTAGTAAAGCAGGGGCAAGGCGAGGAGAACGGTGTTTTTTCCTTTTTGCGTCAACGTATACTCGACTCGCAGTGGAGGACCTGATGTGACGTTTCTTTGCACATAGCCATTTTTCGTGAGCAGTTTGAGCTTGTCCGATAGGGTTCGGCTGTTGACGCCTATGGCTTTCTTGAGGTCAGCGAACCCGAGAGCATCCTTAAGGAAAAGTGAGTAGAGGATTTCTAGGTTCCATTTTTGGAAGAGCACATTGAAGGTTTCCTCTAAACTCTTCAATTCATCCTGAAGGGCTTGTGGGTTAAGTTCTTGGTTTGCGATGATTCTTGTGAGGGTGTCCTCGATGCCTTTGAGCGTCTGCTCGAGACGTGCTTCGATGAGTTTGCGGAGTTCATCGCTAAGCCGGATCTGGGCTGCCATGTGCCACTTCACACTCGGTGTACTCGGAGTTACTTCACACTTTATATGGGTTTACTTATACAACAAAGTATAGAAAATATATCAATCTCACGTGGTTTGATGTTTCATGACCTGGAAGATCGATAACAACCTGTGCCTGCGATGCGGGGGCTGCGTTTCAGTCTGCCCAACTGCAGCGTTGGAACTGCGAGATAATGTACTCTACGATGCTAAGCTGTGCACTTTGTGTGGTGTTTGTGAGAAAGCCTGCCCCGTCGATGCCATAAAGGTGACCAAGCTATGATAGATGCTATCATCATAGGTGCGGGCCCTGCGGGCACGGCTTGCGCCAGAAAACTTGCAGAGAACGGGTTCTCTGTGAAGGTCTTCGACAAGCGCGCCGAAATCGGCTCTCCAAAGCGTTGCGGCGAGGGCTTGAGCGAGGCTAGCCAGCAATTTGTGGGCAAGATTCCTGACCGTTGCATCGCCCAGAAAATGAAGGGTGCGCGGCTTTACGCGCCTGACGGACGCTACTTGGACGTGATTTTAACTGAGGGTGGCTTTGTTCTGGAGCGTAAGGTGTTTGATAAATGGTTGGCAGAAGAATCTGTGAAAGCAGGGGCTTCGGTACAGGCTAACACCTTCGTGTCTGGCTTGCTTAAGAATGACCTTGGCTACTACGCCGGCGTTAAGGGAGAGTTTATGGGTAACGAGTTTGAGGAGAAAGCCCGCGTTGTCGTTTGTGCCACGGGTGCTGAGTCGCCTTTGAGGAATCAGGCTTTGGGCGTGTTCTCCAAGGTGAACCTTGTGGATTCGTGCATACAGTACGAGATGACGAATGTGGATGTGGTTTCTGACATGATTCACATTTACCTCTCCAGCGTCTTAGCTCCGAGGGGTTATGTTTGGGTTTTTCCAAAGGGTGAACACCGTGCTAACGTTGGCTTAGGTATTATCCCTCAAGACAAGAAGCCTGGCGAGTACATGCAGATGTTCTTAAAAGAGCACCCCGAAATCAGCAAAGGTTCCATCTTGGAAGTCAATGCGGGATGTGTCCCGGTGGGCGGGATGGTCAAAGATATGGTTACTAACGGCTTTGTGCTCTGTGGTGAGGCTGCAAACCACGTAAACCCAATTCACGGTGGAGGCATCAAAGAAGCTGTGATGTCGGGGCTGATGGCAGCCGATGTCATAGGTGAATGCCTTAAGAAAAATGATGTGTCCAAGAAGGCGCTTAGCAAGTATAACGACGTGTGGTGGGAGGAACGCGGTAACCATCTCAAACGAGTGGAAAAACTCCGCGAAACACTCGAAAAACTCAGCGACCAAGACCTCAACGACCTCGTTGACGCTCTGAAGCCCGAAGACATCATTGAATTCGCTAGAGGCGCAAAACTCTCAGTGCTTGCAAAAGTGCTCATGCGAAAGCCAAGGCTCATAGCCGCAGCAAAACATCTGCTCTAAGGTGAAAGAACATAATGCGGTTTTCGCCGCAAATTCTTTTTTGGAGTAAAAGTGTAGGGAGAAAGCCGTTTTTAGCGGCTGTTGCCGTTCCCGTTCTCCGGCAAGAGCTTTTGAAGGCGGAGGATTTTCTTGAATTCTTCTTCCTTGAGTGAGGCGCGTCTGCCGTTTTTGTAGACTTCCTTGACTTTGTCAACGACTAGTAAGCATTGTTCGTCTGTGGGTTCGTTGCCTGTTAGCTCGACTATTTTGTGTTTTATGCCGCTCTTGCCCGACTGTTTTCCGATGGTTAAGCGTCTTGTGTTGCCGACGAGTTCGGGTGGGTAGGGTTCGTAGGTCCAGCTGTTGCTTAGGACGCCGTGCATGTGGATGCCTGACTCGTGTGCGAACCCGTAGTCGCCGACGATGGCTTTGTTAGGGGGGACGATGTAGCCTGTGGCTTTGCCGATGAAGTCCGCCGTCGCTTTCATCTCCTGTGTCTTGCCTTGGTATTTCATGACGCCGTAGTGCATGTACAGGTTCAGCAGGACTTTTTCGGTTTCCGCATTTCCTGCGCGCTCGCCAATGCCCAGGTAGGTGGTGCTCAGGTAGATTTTGTCCCAGACGCCGTCTGCGGCGCGAACCGCGGCTATTGTGTTTTCGACGGCGTTGCCGAAGTCGTCGTGTGCGTGGATTTCCAGTGCTTTGATGTGGGTTTCTTTTTTGAGGGCTTTTATCTTTGCTGGGATGCCGTTCATCACGGGCGCTGTGGGGTCGGATAGCCCTATGCCTACTGTGTCGCATATGCGGTAGCATTCTGCGCCGGCGTCGGCTACGGCGTTGATCCATTTTTTCTCGAATTCCCAGTCTGCTCGGGTGCTGTCTTCTCCGTGCACGAAAACGCGCATGCCATGATCTTTGGAAGCGTATTCAACGACGTCGACGACGTTTGCTAGCAGTTGTTCAGCGGTTTTTTCGGGCCATTTGGCTGCAAAATGGATGTGTGAAACTGGGTGAGAAATGCCGACCTCGTTAAAGCCCAGGTCGATGGCGCTATCGATGTCTTCGCGGACTGCTCGGCACCACGCTGCAACTCTGCAAGGAAGTTTCATGGCGTGGATCATTTTGGCTGCTTTTTTGTCGGGTTCCTGGTAGTGGAAGAGCTCTATTCTCTCGGCGCCTATGTCGCTGAGGAGTTTTGCGATTTTCGCGGCGTCTTTTGGTCCTGCTGCTAGGCCGGGCATTTGGATGCCGTCGCGAAGTGTGGTGTCGTCTATGATTGGCTCGGTTTTTAGAGGGGGCATTTTGAAGTAAAAGTCTTCCAGTTTCATGATTAAACGACTCTTGAGATTAGTTTACATTCAAAGTTTAGATGTAACGTTACCTAACTGCGATTTAACGTTGATAAATGTTACTGCATAATATCTGTAAATTTGTTCAAACCGAATACGTTACTAAAATACAAACATAGTTGACATTAAGCAATAGAAAGCTTTACACAAAATAGCTGACTTATCGATCCATTTCCTGTTCTGTCCAAGCGTGCCCCTTTGTTTGGGTTATGATTTTTTTGTGCCATCAATGGTTTTTGGCATTGATGAACAATGCTGAAAAGGCGTGTTCCGGGTTTGTGGTGGGTTGGTTTTATTGAACTGCTTGTTTTCGCAGTTGATTAGGGCATTGATGCCATTGATGGAAGCATCAATCCCATTGATGAAAAACTCAGTCTCGTGGGAAGACAGAGAAGGCGGGTGCAGAAGCGTTTGGACAGATGAAGCGTGCACTGATTTTTGCGGAAGAAGTAACCTTGTTGAGAGACGGTGAGGTTGAGAATTAGATTTTTTATTTTACACCTAGTGAAAGCTCAGTTGTAACTATTGGTTTTTGATACATGGTTTCAACATGCGTTTTTGCTTGTAATAGTTACAACTTTGCATTGGATAGTCGGAAGGTTTTCTGACCGTGATGTCACGGCTAGGAATCAATTTGGACGCGGCGCAGGAACTTGGCTTGCTGGTAGGGGATTTTTGCGTGCGGTCAGTGGTTTTTGCGTTTGTGGGACAATGGGGAAACCCGTGTTTCTGGGGCTGATGAGGGTTGGTCTTTGTTAACTGCGTGTTTTGGCGATTGTGCAAGATTTGTGCATTTTGTGCAAATTTACGTGGTTGGCAAACGGAGCTGTAGAAGTTGCCTCGGTTTGTGAAAACTACGCCGATGTTTTCTCGCGGAGCCCTTTAATCGTGCCTGAAACGGCTACGACGTGCACGGCGGATGCCTTGCCTGAAATGGATGTGATGGAGGCGACGGCTGTTCGCACGTTATCCACGACCGTTAAGTTTGCTCGTAAAACCGCCCGTTTGCTTACGCCGTCGAAGCTGATTGGCGCTAGGCTGGTTAGGCTTGCTCCGTGTTCGCCGTAGAGCTTGTAGATTGCTCCCCAGACGGTGTCCATGAATTCGCGTTCTTCGACTGTGTCGGTAGCCTCGAACTGCATCAGTATGTAGCGGCGTTTAACTCGTTTCAGCAGTCTTCCCCCTTTTTGATTAGGCGGATACCTGGAGCCACGAAGTCCGGGCGTAGTTTCTCTCTGTTCCGTTGCACTAAGTCAGTTGGATTGGTTGAGACTGCGTCCAATGCTTCCGAGCCCGTGAGCCCGAATAGCGATGCGAGTAGCGCCGTTTCTCTGGGTTTGCGCAGGAGTAGCGTTTCGATGGCGCCGCTGGAAACTATGATGGGCACGCGAAATTCCAGGGCAACCGAGACCTCTCGCCGTAGCGTTGACATGAATCGCACCCGCGTAGGACCCTCCAAAACCAGGATGGGTTTAATGTCTACCTCAAACGCGGCAGCTCCGCCACTGGCCAACTCGGCTTCGGCGCGGTCGAAAAACCGTTTTCGGTAATCCAACGATGGAAAACAGAGCAGGTCCACTCTGTGGTCTTTGGCGGCTTGGCGGGCAATTTCTTTGGTCTCGCAAAGCACGCAGAGGACTTCGAATCTTCGCCGCAGCTTCCGAAGCAAGGTTAAGAGGTCGTTTTGGTTTCTGGGGCGGATGTCGGCGCGGGAGACAAAATCCAAGCCCACTTCACTGCAAATGGCTTTGAGCTTGCGAATCTCTTCCGCGCTCGCTGTTGGCGGAAGTGGAGTTGCTACCATCTTGTAGCCCAGTTCGGATGCTTTGCGGGCGAGCTTCGCCATTTGGGCGGGGTCTGTGCTGTTTGGCCTCAGGTGCAGGTCCGCGAAAGTTCGTTTCATTGGAGCAGCCCTGCTTGCCCGCAGATCTGCTGGATTTCGTCGGGGGCTTTGTTTTTGAAGTGGATTTTGAAGTGAATCGGGTCGTTCGAGGTAAGCTTGAGCGTTCCCAGGTAAGCGTTTTGTTTGTCGAGTCGCAGGAAAAGGTTGTGGCGTTCGATGTGCTGTTGAAGTTCCTGGCAGAATTGTTCCTTGTCCAGAGGGCTCAATGCGGAAGCCAGCTTCTCCAACATGGAAGGCAAGGCCGCCTTGTTCGTGAGCTTCGCCTCCAAGAGGACGATGGGGTTGCCGTGGTGCCCCGTTACGCTTGTTTGGTCAAACTTGAGCTCTGTCGCCAGGTTTTCTGGTAGGGTGTTTTTCACGGCGGTCTGCACTTTTTCTAGGTCTTCGGTGGCGTGGCTGAAAACGCGTATCTCCGTGTAGGCGATTGGAAATTTAGAAGAAGGGGACAAGTTGGGAGCTCCGCACATTCTGGATAATGGCGGGTCCTAGTTTTTAGCCTTTTTCTCTTTCGGTTTGACGGCGACTTTGGGTTTTGCAGTTTTGGGTTTTGCTGCTTGGGCTTTTTCGTAGTGGCTTTTGAGGGTTTCTATGTTTTCCTCGTGGCTGCTTTTGCGTTTGCGGTCGACTGGAATTTTTAGGTTGCGTGCGTCGCCTGCGTTTAGGCCTGCTTCTTTGAGTTCGTCGGGGCTGAAGCCTTTGCCGAGACGCTTTTTGCCGCTTTGTGCCGTTATGGCGGGTTTGATGGGGTGCATTACTGATGTACTCCTTTGTGGCCGAATTTGCGGCTTGGTCGTGCTTTCTCGGCGCCGTGGCCTCGTTTGTGTAGGCCTCGTACGTTTTTGCCTGCGCTGGTTAGGCTTCGGAGGGCTCGGCGTTTGTGCTGTTTTTGGGTTATCCAGTTGATGTCCTTGTCTGCTTTTATTACGGGGTGTGCTGTGTCGACGAGGATGATTTCGAACCATTTGTGTCGTCCGTCTTCGCCTACCCAGTAGCTGTTTAGGACTTCTGTGTTGGGGAACTTGCGTGCTGCGCGTTCCTCAGCGATTAGTCGGAGGCTTTTTCCTGGTTTGAATTTTTTGACGCCCATGCGTTTGGGTCTGCGTCCTGAAACTGGGCGGAGCTTGCGTAAGTTGCCTCTTCGGACGCTTACGCGTGCGATTATGAAGCCTTGTTTGGCTTTGTAGCCTAGTTTTCGGGCTCGGTCTAGGCGTAGGGGTCTTTCCACGCGGTTTACGGTGGGTTGTTTGCGCCATTCGATTAGGCGTTGGCGCATGAGTTCTTCAACGAAGCTTTTTTCGGGTTTTGCCCATTCTTCGGCTATGTATTTGTATGCCATTTTAAAGTTTCACCTTTGTGTGTTTGCAGTCTTGTGGTTCAGCCTTGCGGCCACATCCCAGCGGACACTGTGGTCCGCCAACAAAGCGGACTTAACTTCGAGCCGTGAGATAAACCTTTCCAGCTTGCTGAGGTTTTCTGGTTCGCGGTTGACACACTTGGAATATTGTGTGGGCGGTTTTTAGAAAAGTAGCTTGGCGTTTTTCCATTGTTCTTTTGCGAGGGTCAAGTTTCCGTAGGGTCCGGCGTGGAGGGAGTAGAAAATGTAGCACAAATATGTGCATTGCTCGCATTGGCTGTAGGTTTTGCGTAAATTGTCAAATTCTTGGCTGTTCCAAGCTTTTGGTAGGTCGAATATGTTGCCGGCGAAGGTGTGTCCGTGGCATCCGCCGACTCTGCCTAGGTGGTCTATGATGAAGAAGTCTTTGAGGGCGTGGCATTTCCATGTTCTTTTGTCTTCGGCGTAGAGGCTTCTCATTGCCTTTAGCAGTTTGTTGGTCATTAGTATGCGTTTGTTTTTCTTCTTCATTTCTATTAGCGAGTCGCACAGGTTAACCATGGCTTGTTTGTTTTTTATGACGAATTCGTCCATTGGTTTGCCGATTCTGAAGAGTTGATTTTCGTCTGCTGTAAGGTCAAATGAGTAGAGGCAGTACCAAACGGGAACTTTCATGTCTGTGAAGTGGTTGGTTAGGTCTACGATTTCGTTGAGGTTAAGTTGAGATATGGTTGGGGTTACGGCGACGTTTATGCCTTCTCGTTTTAGCGTCTCTACTGAGTTCATGGCTTTGTCGTAGGCGCCTTTTACGCCTTTGATGTAGTCCATTTTTGCGGGGTCTAGGCTGTCGAAGGAAATGGCTGCAAAATCTACGGTTCTTAGGGCATCGACTTTTTGGGCGGCCATGCTTCCGTTGTCGTAGACTGTTGTGATGAAGAAGCGGCTGGCGTATTCGATTATTTCTGCTGCGTCTTCGCGTAGAAGTGGGTCGCCGCCTGAGAAGACTACTTCTACGACGCCCATTTTTCGTAGGATGTCTAAGCCGCGTTTGATTTCTTTTGCGGAAAGTTCGTTCTTGTCCTGTTCGCTCCAGACGCTGCATCCTCTGCATTGGTAGTTGCATTTTCTGGTGATTAGCCACTGGGCGTGGTGCGGCTTGTTTGGAACCAGTGAGCGACCTGCGACGTGGGCGGCTTTGCTGAGCTTCACAATAATCCTCTTGACGCGTGTTGGTACGAGAATATCATGCGGGCAGTATAAAACCGTTTTTCAAGTCAGCGACGCTCTTGCCTAGTTTTCGAGGGAATGGAGTTTGCTTGGTGAAGGTTTGCCGCTGTGTTTTTCTATGTTGTCTTCTGTCTGATGGGTTTTTTGTTTCTGTTTTTGAAGCATATCCTTCAAAAATCGCTGAATTTTCGTTGCTGAACGGCTTGAAATGGGTTTGAATTGTGGAAATATGGGTGAAAACGGCGTTGATCTCTGGTTAGGTTTGAAGGAATTCAACATGCATTAATGCTATGATTGAAGGATTTGGACATGAGTTTGATGTGAACTTGCATGAAAACGACGCTGTCACCTGGAAAAAGGGGAATTCCACGGGGGACGAGTGTCTTCATTTTCATCGAGTTTTGTGTTTGTGAAGCCTGTGCCATCCCTTGGGAGACTTCCTGTGTTGGGCTCTTTTCGAGACTGCTCCAAACCTTTTTGTTCGAGGCAATTATTTGGCAAGTTTTTTGGGGTGCCATTCGCTATTGGGTTTGCCAAGGTTTTTAGGCTTGAACAGCAAGAACCTTACAGCCACGTTGGAGGCGCGTTGATTGGATTCGGTGGATGTTGTGTTGCTCACGTTGAATAGTGACCGAAAACTTCAGGCGTGCCTAGAGTCTGTTTACCGTAACGTGCCCGTGAATAAGCTCATAGCTGTGGACGGTGGGTCCACCGATCAAACTCTTCGTATTCTTGACGGCTTTAACGGGAGATACGGCAATGTCCAAATCATTTCCGACCGAGGTACGAGGGCTACGGCGCGTCAGAAAGGCATCGAAAACGTCACAACGCCGTGGTTTATCTTTGTTGATAGCGACGTGGTCCTCTGCAAAGACTGGTACCAAAAAGCCTTCAGACAGGTCAATGCTGATGTAGGTGCGGTTTGGGGTATCGAAGTTTGGTCCACTCTGCAGAACTTAAAGGCGCTCAAGTTGTTTCTTTGGGTGACGCGGAAAATTTTTGACATCCGGGGCGGAACCCATGATACGCTTGTTAGGACAGAAGCGGTTCGGGGCATTAGGATTCCGTGGGATCTGCATGTTTTTGAGGATGCTTACATCAAAGACTTCATCATTAAGAGGGGTTTTCGTGTTGTCGCGTGTTACGATCCGTTTTGCATTCATTATCGGCCCAAATCAGTGTGGACTTTGCGGGGCAGTATGAATTTGGTCGCGGATGCCTTGAGGTTTGGCAGTCCGGTGCTCGTGGCGAAGCTTGTGTTTGCGTATGGGTTTTACACGGTGTATGCGGTTTCGCAGATGTTTTCGGGCAAGCGGCAGGCGTAGTTGTCTTTCGCCTTGTTTCGCGCTGTTTTTTTGAATAAGTTATTATGTAATGAAGCCCAAATACAGCTAACACAATAAAAGAGGACCTTCAATCTGAGGCACGAAGATGCAGGCAGTCGATGTTGTTATGCTTACTAAGAACAGTGAGCACTTGCTGGAAAAGTGCCTAGCCAGCATCTATCAGAATGTGCCTGTACACCGAATGATTGTGGTTGACGGCTTTAGCACGGATCGTACCCTCAAGATTCTGGAGGTCGTCAACGAGCGCCACGGCAATGTTAAGGTCTTGAGCGTGAATGGTTCTCGGGCTAGGGCTCGCGAACGAGGCATTGCGCAGGTCACGACGGAGTGGTTCATGTTTGCGGATAGCGACATCATTCTTAGTCGTGACTGGTTCAGGAAAGCCAAAGACAACATTCAGAGCGATGTGGGTGCTGTTTGGGGCGTAAACATCGACGTAATCCCTAACGTGATAGATAAGCGCGTTTTGAGGCTGCAGACTTTAGTTGCTAACGAGTGTTTTAGCCTTCGGGGCGGCACTCATGATGCTTTGATTCGTCGGGACCTCGTGCAAGACATAAAGATTCCTGAGGAGCTGCACACTTACGAGGATGCGTTTATCATGAATTGGGTAAAGGCCAAAGGCTTCAGAGCCGTGGTTGGTAAGGGCATCTACTGTCTGCATTATAAGCCGCCGGCGAACTGGAGTCCGCAGAACATGATAAGCGGGGCAATTCTTGAGCTACGGTGTGGGTTGATCTACTCAAAAAACTTCTTGTACGTAATCTATTATCCGTTTTTCACGTTTTACTGGTTTTTGCAAATTGCTTTGCAGGGAATGCGGGGACTAAGTCCGACTTAGTGCCCGCCATAGATGATCTGAGGCCGGGCGGGGCAAGGTTTCTGTTTTGCCGTTTGGCATCGTGATTAGACGTTGGTTTTTGTCTGCCAGGAATTCGCCGATGACTGCGGCTTGAATCTTTTGCTTTTTTAGGTTTTCAATTATGGCTTCTATTTTTTCGGGTTGGGCTGCTATGAGCAATGCGCCGGAGCCGATGAGTTGTAGTGGGTCGATTTTGAAGAAGCGGCAGATTTTCGCGGTTTCTGGTTCCACGGCGATGTTTTCGTGGTGAATATGTACGCCTAGGTTTGCGGCGTCTGCTATTTCGTGGATGCCTCCTGCGATTCCGCCTTCGGTTGGGTCGTGCATGGCGTGGACTCCGCCGGTTTGGTATGCGGTTAGGGCGTCTTTGACGACGCTGATTCTGCGGTAGAAGTCTTTGGCCTTCTGCAGTTCCGCCTTGGTTAAGGAGTCCCTCAGTTCTGTTTCTCGGTCTGAGGCGAGGATGGCGGTGCCTTCTATGCCTGGGCTTTTGGTTAGGATGAGTTTGTCTTTGGGTTTGGCGCCGGCTGATGTTATGTATTTTCCTTTGGGTGTGTATCCTATTGCGCAGCCGACGACTATGGGGTGTGTTAGGTTTGGGGTGGATTCTGCGTGTCCGCCTACGATTGCCATGCCTAGTTCTGCGGCTGCTTGGTTCATTTGGGTGCTGATGGTTTCGAGCATTTGTTTGTCTGCGTTTGGGGGGAGCATTAGGCATGAGAAGAGGAAGGCTGGTTCTACGCCGAATGTGGAGATGTCGTTTGCGTTCACGTTGACGGCTAGCCAGCCGATGCGTTCGACTGCTCCTGTGATTGGGTCCATGGAGACGATTAGGGATTTTTCGCCTAGGTCTATGACTGCGCTGTCTACTCCGGCGGTTGGTCCGACTGTGATTTCTGTGCGTTTGGCTCCTAGGTTTTTGAAGACGACTTCTTTGAGGATGTCTATGGGGATTTTTCCTGCGGGTAAACTCATCGAGGACACTACGCTAGAATTATGGAGGCTAGCTTTTAAGCTGTGGGAAAACCCTCAGAACCCCATGTACCACGGGTAACGCCACGATTAAGCCGACTAGCATTTGCACCAGGTTGAATGGGACTTCGGCGAGTGCGGCTGCCATCGGGTAGCCTAGGGCTAGTTGTTCGTAGATGAAGTATCCTGCTACCATTTCTAGTCCTCCGATGACGATGGCGATTGAGGCTCTGATCGTGAAGCTATGAACGTGTGGTTTGAGGCGGGCGCTTAGGGAGCCTACGAGGGCTCCTTCAATGCCTTTTATCACGAGTGTTCCGGGAGCAAACTGGGGCGCGAGCAATACGTCAGATATCATTGAGCCTATGCCTCCTGCTAGGCTTCCTACGAGTGATCCGAAGATTAGGGCGACTATGTAGATTGCGGTTTCTCCAAGGTTGAAGTAGCCGCTTGTGGCGGGTATGGGCACCACGAAGGAGTAGGTGGCTACGAAGACGACGGCGGAGAAGACAGCTACTAAGGCGATGGCGAGTGTTCCTTTTGAGTATTTTGAACCTGACATCATGCCTATCACTGTGTTATAGTCGTCTTAATTGGATTAAGGTTCCTTTTATCTCTAGCCATCTGGTGTTTAGGAGGCTTTTATCTTATGTTGTTGCGACGAGTTAAAAGGCGGCTGTGATAATAATCCATCATGGGCTGGAAAAGCACGCTCGAGTGCTTGTGGATTTGTCTCTGGTGCGTATGTCTAGTTTTTGAAATATGCTTCGTTTTGGATGTTGCTTGATAAAGCAGTTACGTGTTAAGGTTGGCTTGATTGCAAAGGATGGTTTGAAGCCTCTCTGAGAGATCGTGTCCTAGGTGAAGTTGTCTAAGTATGGGCAAACAGCTGAAGGTTTACCTAATTGACATATTGGAAGCGATAGAGAGAATTGAGGCTTTAACGAAAGACATCACTTTTGAAGAGTTCAAAAAGAATATTACGGCAATCCGCACGGTGACCGCGGATTTTGCTGTTATAGGTGAAGATGCCAAGCAGATTCCAGGTGGAAATAAAAGAAAGTTCAATCTGTTTCCATGGAGGCAAGAGGCAGGTTTTCAGGGAAAAGAAATTCATGACTACGGTTACGCTAAGGTCCGTGTTTTGTGGGATGCTGTGAAATTTGATTTGCCTATTTTAAAGTCTATGATAGAGAGTTTTTTGGATGATTTTGGCGGGGAATAGGCTTGATTCTCTTTTTGTGCCTTCGAATAGAGAAGTTTTGGCGGGCAAATGAGTTCTCGAGGTTCGCTGGATTGGTTGTGAGGGGGAAAATCTAAAAGGCACCCCGTTCCAGAATAGTACAAAGTGAGTGAGACGTAATGAGCGTAAAACCTGTAAAGGAAGATCCTGTTAAGCTCCACAAAGAAGCTAACGCCCTCATGGAGAACGGCAAGTACACCGACGCCCGAGACATGTACGTGAAGACCGCCGAGCTCTATTTCAAAGGTCAAAACTACTTCGGCTCTGCCGAGATGTACTACAAAGGCGGCGAATGCGCGTTCGCCCTCAAAGACTACGAGAAGGGCGTTGAGTTGTTCATGAAGTCCGCGGATATTTGCTTTGACAAAGGCTTCGAGAGGTTTGGCGTTAGCGCATTGGATTACGCGAGAGATTGCCAGAAAGCTCTGGGGCACACGAAGGAAGTCGAGGAGTTAACGAAGAAGATTAAGGAAGTTAAGGAGAAGCTCGAGGCTTCTTTCTAAGCCCTCTCCTTTTCAGTCACCTTTGTTCTGCAGAGAATTGGTTGTTTCCCACTTTTTCGTTTAGACGAGTTTCTGGATAGAGATTTTCTTGTGCGAACAATGGTTTTTGCCATTGTTGAACAATGGAGAAAATCTTTGTTTTGGAGTGGAGGCAGTTTGCTTTGGGGTAAAACAACTTTTTAGCAATTGCTCAGCCATTGATCGCCATTGTTCGCGATTGTTCGGTGGGCAATGTTTGGCTCACTTTAAGAGAATAAAAAGTTTGCAAATTGAAATTTGGTAGCTTGGAATCTGGGTTCAAATCCCCATCAACCAAACATTAACTCGCTTAGGGTTGCTTTAGTTTAAGGCCGAGAGTTTTCAGGCGTTGGAAGTGTTCATCATTTGTTTCCAGAAAAAAGTTGTTGGCTATTGCTGTGGAGGCTATGAGGAGGTCTGCATCGGGCAGTGGGTGGCCTTCTGTTTTCAATTTGCAGTAGATTTCACAGTATGTTTCAATGGTTTTGTTGTCTATGTTTAAGATCGCAAAGCTTTCTTCCATCAGTTGCTTCACCCGTGTTCTTTTTTTGCCGTCTATTCCTCGCAGAGTTTCAATTAAAGTTAAAGGCGAGATGGCTCCCGGGCGGTACTTTTTTTCTTTAAGCATGTTGATTATGATGCCGGTATCAAGGACGTTCATGTGAAGCTAAACTTCTCCCTGAACTCCTCGTGGGATTCAGCCATCGCGTCGATGTCTTGGTCTGAGAGGAGGTTTGATAGCTCTTCGAAGGCTCTTTTGCTCTTTAGCAGACGTCTTTCAGTGTATAATTCGAGAAGGAATTCACCCCACTCTTTTTCCCCTTTGGCCTTTTCGAGGCGCTTTTTAACATCGAGTGGAACAGAGATCGTTACATATTTGCTCATACATAACTACATAGTTACTTAACTATATAGCTGTTGTGCGTCGCTGATTAGTTACATTGGGTTCTTGACCAGAACTCAAAAGGAAGGGTTCAAATTCGTCGGTCGATTATGCGGTTGATTTTGTGGGGTATGATTTTTTTGTCGGGCCAATGGTTTTGCCATTGTACTTTTGAACTACAATGGGAAAAACTGTTTCTGGGGTTGAAGCAGTTTGTTCTTTGTTGAAGCACGTTTTTGGCGATTGTTAAGCACCATTGTTCGCGATTGTTCTAAATGTTCAAGAATAAGAGCGTTTCTTGGTTGTCTAACAATGTTTATCTGTGCATGTGTGCATATACACAGATTATGGGAACTAAAACCATCTCAATAAAAGACGAAGCCTACGAGGCCCTGCTTCGTGAAAAGATGAACAAGGAAAGCTTCACTGATACAATCCTGCGGATAACTAACAAGTCGGGTAAAGTAGCCGATTGCTTCGGCACTTGGAAGATGACCGACGAAGAAGAAGAATCCATCCGCGCTGAACTCTCCAAGGGTTGGCGGTTAGCTCAGGAGCGAATGTCTGATGAAGTGTCTCGACACTGACCTTCTCGTCGCAATTTTGCGTGGAAAGCAAGAAGCAAGAACTATAGTTGAAGAATTAGATGAAGATGGCAAAGGTGCAACAACGTCTGTTAATGCGTTTGAAATCTATTTCGGCGCAAATAAGTCAGAAAGAAAAGAAGAAAATGTAAAAGAAGCTTCCAAACTATTGGAGAGGCTAACAGTCTTTCCTTTGGATCTTTCTTCTTCCCGAAATGCTGCTGAGGTATCTGCTAAGCTGTCGGCTCGGGGTGAAACGATTGACTTCAGAGATGCCATGATTGCAGCAATAGCCTCGCAAAATGGTTTGACTCTAGTCACTCGAAACAAGGCGCACTTCAAGAGAATAAAAGATTTACAAATAGAAATTTGGTAGCACTGAACCGTCCAGCTGTGGCAGAAATGATGTAGCTTTGTTTGGAAATGCATAAAGAAGTCGGCGCCATGTATTATTTTGGTTTTAGGGTTAGTTCATGCCGACGCTTTTTAGGTCTCTTGCTGAAGTCCTCGAAAAGGTAGAAGCGACTCGAAAACGCCTCCAATCCACTGCGTTAGTGGCGGATTTCCTCAAAGCCTTGGAAGCCGAGGAGGTGGAGCCGGCGGTTTCGATGATTTTGGGTCGGGCTTTTCCGAAGTGGAGCCAGAAGACCCTCGAAGTCCGCTGGTCGATTATAAGCGGCATCTTGCAGCGTGTTACGGGCTCAGATTGGGGCGTTTTCGGTGAAGCTTTTGGTAGGTCGGGTGATATTGGGTCGGCGTCGATGGCGGTTTATGAGAAGAGCGATATGCGGCGGCAGGCGGTGCTGTTTGAGAAGCCTTTGTCGGTTCTTGAGGTTCGTCGTAGCCTTGAAGCAATAGCTGATGCTGAGGGTTCTGGTTCTAGGCAGAAGAAGGAACGCCTCATCACCGCTCTTCTCAGCCAGGCCGCGCCTGTGGAGGCTAAGTATTTGGTTAAGGTTTTCTTGGGTGAGATGCGCACGGGTTTTCATGAGGGGTTGATGGAGCGGGCGGTGGCGAAGGCGTTTGATTTGCCTTTGGGTTTGGTTCAGGCTGCGAGCATGGCGCTTGGTGACATAGGCGAAGTGGCGTTTTTGGCGAAGTTTGGCGGCGAAGAAAGCCTGCGAAGTGTCGGGTTCAAGGTGTTTCGTCCTGTGAAGCTGATGTTGGCGCAGGTGGCTGATGGTGTGGCTGAGGCGTTGGCTGAGCACGGCGGTGAGTCGGCGTTTGAGTACAAGTACGATGGCGCCCGAGTCCAAATCCACAAGCGGGGTGGTGAAGTTCGCGTTTTCAGCAGGCGCCTCACGGATACGACGCGGAGTTTGCCTGAGATTGTGGACTTAGTTAAGCGAAACGTTTCGGCTGGCGAGGTCATTTTGGAGGGCGAGGTTGTGGCCGTTGATAGCGTGGGGGTGCCTATTGCGTTTCAGCATTTGATGCGTAGGTTCAAGCGAGTTCATGGCATCGCGAGGGCGGCGGAGGAGATTCCGCTGAGGCTCTACCTCTTCGATGTGCTCTACGTTGATGGTGAAAGCTTGATTGGACACCCCTACTTTTCGCGGAGGAAGGCGCTGGCGGAGATTGCTGGCAAGATTTCGCTTACCGCGCAGTTGGTCACTGGCAGCAGGGGTGAGGCTGAAGGTTTCTTGAAGGCGGCTATGGACGCGGGGCATGAGGGGTTAATGGCGAAGAAGCTCGACAGTCCCTACACTCCGGGTACTCGCGGCAAGAGGTGGCTAAAAGTCAAGCCCGTCCTGGAGCCGTTGGACCTGGTTATAACGGCGGCGGAGTGGGGTTACGGGAGAAGGCACGAGTGGCTGTCAGATTACTACTTGGCCGCTCGAGACGCGGACACGGGCGAGTTCCTGGAGATTGGCAAGACTTTCAAGGGGTTGACAGACGCTGAAATCATTGACATGACTAAGCGTCTGCAGGCTTTGGTTGTGCAGAATATGGGGCACCGCGTGGTTGTCTTGCCCAAAGTCGTGGTTGAAGTCGCCTACAATGAGGTGCAGAAGAGCCCCAAGTACAAGAGCGAGATGGCGTTGCGGTTTGCCCGCATAACCCGCGTCCGAGATGACAAGGCGGCTGAGGATGCGGATACGATTCAGCGGGTGAGGGCGATTTATGAGCGGCAATTCGCGAAAAAAGGCAGATATACCAAATCACAATAACATTGAAGCAGTGAGTGAGCTTGGACGCGAAAGACAAGGCGCAATTTGCGAAGGAATTCTACAGTCGCCAAGTCATCCTAAAAGAGCTGGGACAGAAAGGCCAGAACAAACTGTGCGAGGCGAAGGTTGCGGTGGTTGGCGTGGGTGGTTTGGGGACGGTTTCGGCGCTTTACCTTGCTTTGGCTGGTGTGGGGCGGCTGCGGCTCATCGACCAGGACGTGGTGGAAGTTAAGAACCTGCATAGGCAGATCCTCTATACGACGGAGGATTTGGATTATCCGAAGGCGGAAGCTGCCGCCAAGAAGCTAGAGAAGATGAACCCGCTCTTGAAAGCTGAGCCGGTTTCGGAGAATGTGAATGCGGGCAACGTTGAGCGGTTGGTTTCGGGTGTGGACTTGGTTGTGGATGGCTTGGATAACATGGCGACCCGGTATCTCATCAACCGCGCCTGCGTCAAGTTGAAGGTGCCTTATGTTTTCGGTGCAGGGATAGGCATGGAGGGGAACCTGTCGGTTTTTGCGCCGCCTGAGACGCCTTGCTTGGAGTGCGTTTTGCCTAATCTTTCCGATGACGAGTTGTTGAAGTGCGACACCCGCGGCGTTTTGGGAGCTACGACGGGTATAATTGGTGCTATGCAGGCTTTCGAGGCCATAAAGGTCCTCGCGGGCGTGGGTACGCCGTTGAAGGGTAAGTTGATGATTTGTGACTTCAACGACATGTCCTTCACCACCATAGACATTGCTAAACGCGCCAAGTGCCCCTCCTGCGAAGGCGTCGCGCCGCCGGCTCTGCGGGAACGGCTGGCTTGGCTGTGTGGGCAGAGCACGGCAAACATTAACCCTGAAACGCCGCTGAAGCTGGACCTTGCCAAGTTACGCGAGACGGTGGTGCAGCGAGGCTATCACATACGGGTTAAGTCGAATCTGGCGTTGATGTTTGACTACAAGGGCTTAGAAGTTAGCCTCTTTAGCGGAGGACGCATGCTCATAAAGAACGTTTCTGACGAGGCGGCAGCATTGAAGGCATACGGAAAGATCTTGGAAGAGTTGGGGATTTCTCAATCGTAGATTGCCGTGCCCTTGTCAAGAGTTGGAATCGGATTTTTCAGTAGATTTTTCTTGTTCTTTGTTTTCTTCAGCTTTTTTACGTTTAGGTCTCTTCGGAATTGACCCGTACAATGACGAGGCTCGGGCTCGAATGATCTTCTGGGTCTCGATCGTTTCTGGGGACTTGTTGATGAGCTCGTCTAGTTGCTTTTTGCTGGCGTCTATTCTTTTTGCAAATTCTTGGTTGGATATTTTCCCTTCCGACTTTAGCTTGCGCACTTCGGCCATATGGCTAGTGATCAGCTCAAATTGTTCGTCAACATCAGTCTCCTCGGCAAAAATCTCATCTTGCGGTATTTTTCTTCTCGCGTAACGGAAGAGCAGCGGCACCTGAACCATAATAGAGATGAAAGCGACCCCGAAAACCATCGTGTCTATCGTGTGCAAATCGGTTTGAGAAATAAGCGCTGACGTTGTGATTGTGGCTGCAAGGGCGATAGATAGCGCTCCTCTGACGCCGCAGAGCATGGCGATGTTGCTCCAGACCGTTGACATTTTTCCACTCATCTTTCTAAAGAAAGCAAGTAATGGGTAGACCGTAGCTGCTCTTGCCGCGGTTACGGCTAGGAAGGCTGCTGCTATTATCGCAATTGACTGGGGAAAAGTTACGATGTTTGCCTCAAATCCGATGAGCAGAAATGCGACTGAAATGCCTAGGAAGGCTGCTATTTGCCAAAACGTTGTCACGGCTTCTCTTGTTGGGGGCGCCATTGCGGTTCGAATTGTGTAGTTGCCAAAGTAAAGTCCTGCAACCGCTACTGCAATTAGTCCTGAAGCTCCAACGCCGGAAGCCAGAGCGTATGATCCGTAAACAACTGCGATGGTTAGAATTGTTTCTGCGACTCTGTCCTCGATAAGGCTTGACAAGACCTCTCCTGCGAAAGCGATGCCTAACCCGATAACGACGCCGGCGCCAAGGGTGAATCCGAAGTTTAGGAATGAACTTAGCACGCTTATTTTTTGAAGCTCTAACGATGATAAAATGACGGTGAAAACTATGATGGCGGTGGCATCGTTGAAGGCCGCTTCAGTGTCTAATAGAGCTGCAAGCTTTGAAGGAACTTTCACGCGTCGAAAAATCTCCAGTACTGTTACTGTATCGGTTGGGGCAATTAGTGCGGCGAACAGAAATGAAACGTATGGAGATAGTCCTACGGCTTTCCATAAGATTAGACCTCCTACTCCGGTTGCTATTAGTACGCCGATGGTTGCCAGTGCTAATGATGGTTTGATGACTTCTCGGAGGTCTTTTCCTCGGATGTGAATCATGGCTTCAAATATCAATGGAGGAACGATGAGGCCCACGAATAGGCTGCTTCCGCCTCCTTGTATTAGCTGGTCGTAGATTGACCGAACTTGCGAGATGATGTCTTGCATTTGAGTCTGAAGTGGTCCTCCTTGGAGCGATAGCAAAGTTGCGATTGCGGTGATTATGACGCCTGTGAAAATCAAAATCAGGGTGTATGGTGTTTTGAGGCGCTGTGAAATGAGCGCAGCTATGAAAGTCAAAAGCAAGAATGCGGATATTACGAGTTCTACGCTTGGCATTTGGTTGGTTTATCCTCACATTACTAGTTAGTTTTCTAATTTCATCTCTAATTGCGGGGTACCTAATCAATCTCTCGCGGGTACAAAAATGAAAATTTTGTTTGTCAAACTTTTTCTGGAATGTTTGTCGAGATAATTGGGAAGCACCGGTGCAGCGCATTAAGAGGTTAGGCGTGTTTGTTCGCTTGGGAAAATGTGTTGTTCTGACATTGGAGTGGTTACGGCGACTTCAGGTCAAGAATATTTCGGAATGAACGGGCAATCATTTTGATTGATGGTGGCGACTCTGATGGGTGTCGAATCTCAGGGAGGGCGTCGTTTGTCAACGATTTTTGTCAAATCCTGTTATCTTTTTTCTTTTGGTTTATCAGAACCAGTCTTGGTAAGAGATTGGTCATGCTGCTTCTGTAATGCTGTTGATTTGACAAAAGTATTGACGCTTTCATTGCCTTGAGCAACATTCTCTTGAAGGGCTTGTGATTGGTGATGTACAGCCACAGATGCCTATTACTTTTTACCAAGCAGGATTTCAGAATCGGACTTAGTCGCTAATTTGTATAGATTCGGATACAAAGAATTTGGGTCAACAATAACAGAATCGAATAGATATTGTATAGAGTATATCATAACGGCCTTGCTGTTATCGGAGGATGCGAGAAGGATAGATGCGGTCTCAACGATTTTGGCAAAAAACGAATTTAGGGAAAACGTATTGGCTTTCTTGAGTCAAAAGTACAGAACTGCCGGAAAGCTCTTAGGGCTTATGAAGATTTTGCAGAAAATCTCGCCGAGTGACCAAATTGAGAGAACCATTTTAGTTTTAGAAACCTTTGGTGAGAAAGAAATACCTGGCAATGAGCGTAGCGTAATCCGCAATATGGAGCTGTATAATGCAGTCAGAACAGGAAAACTGGGTTTTTAGACCCTTAATTTGCGAGCCCCCGGGGTTGCTTACGGGTGCTGCGCGTTTAGTGCGTCTATGAGTGCTGTGGCGTCGTTTTTCCATTTGGTGACCATGTCTATGCCTTCTTGGCGTTTCTTTTGGACTTTCTCGAATCCTTTTAGCATGTCCAGTTGGTGCTCGTAGAATTCTTGCAGTCGTTTTAGAGCTTCCATGCAGGATTCAGCGGGTCGGTTTGCCTCTATGCGTTGGCCCAAGTCTTTGAGTTCAGCGCGCATGGCTTCAACTGTCATGCCGGTGTTTTTGGCGAAGTCTGACTGGACAAATTGTTTCTGGAAGATGTTGCGGTTTTTCCAGTCGTTGACTTGCTGCTCGAAAGTGTCGAAAACTGTTCGGTAAAGTTCCATTACGTGTGGGTTGGTGGCGGGTGCAGGCGCGGGTGCTGTTTGCTGCATTGGCGCTTCGACGCCGAATGTAATAGTGGCGCTTAAGCTGGGTTTGAGGGGTTCGCCGAGCGCCGTCCACAGTTTGCTTAAGTCACCTAGTGAAAGTGAATCCAGCGTCACGGTTAGCGTGTCGCTGCCGTTTTCGGTGTCATTAGTCTTTATGAAAGGGTTGCTTGACAAGGTCTGGAGTGTTTTGCCTAGCAGGAGAAGGTCGTTTTCGGTGTTGCCTGTGCATGGTGCGATGAGGTAGCGTGCCGTGTAGGATGTTTGTCTTGTTTTTCCCTCATCTGCGCCGGCCGTGGAGGGCACGTTTTTGTTTGATTGGTCGGGTGTGATGCTGTACAGGTAGATTGCGAGTTTCTTCTTCGCCGCCAACGCTGTTTTGGTTGTGGAAAACGTGAATTGGTCCTCGCTGGTAACTATCGTGTTTGTTTGCGGGTCGTCTTTTAGGGCGTTCCACAGCTGTGCTGCCAGCGCCTTAGAGACATCGAGTAAATTCAATGCGTTAGTCATATCGTGCACGTCTTGCATATTACGGCGGGTTTAGCCTATAGGAGTTTTGCTGCAGAAATGAATCTGTGAGGAGAAGTGTTTCTTCTGGGAGGAAGCGTTTTGAGCCAAGAATAACAAACCTTATGTCACAATGACACTGTTAAGTTAAGTTACCTAACCAGATAAGATTTTTTAGCTCAGTTTTCTGAAGATACCTGGGCCTTGCTCTCATGTATTTTGTCTACTATCTTCAGCGGGTCTTCGCCTATGAATCCGAATTTTTCTGCAAGTTTATCTCTAACAGTTGGGTCTAATTCATCCAAGTATTTCTTATAACCAGATAGATAAGAACCGACTTGAACCTTATTCGGAATAAAATGCTGGTCAGTTGATGCAACGTAAATTTCCTCTTTCCTGTTATACTTGCGATAAAACATTGTTGCTTCCGACATAATCCGTAAGTCTCTGTCTTTTGGCATGCCTTTGTAAACAATTCCTTTTGCAGGCAAAGTTTGAACGATGATATCGGTAAGTTCTTCTCTTGTTTCTTGACCTTTGATAAAACTTGGAAGATGAGGTTGCACATATCTAACTGTGTGGGTAACAAGTTCTTTCAAAAAGGGTTCAATTTCATTTTTCTCTATATTGTCTCGCTCAGCGATATTTACAGGCAACCTTGTGGAACATTCTTCAACTATTGTTTCAAGTCTGTTAAAGCAATCATTGGATATAATATGTTGTAGTGTCATGGTTTTTATTTTTGTTTTAATATCAAAAAAATAAGTTTGTCTAATTGTTCTCATTACGGCGCTATCTAAAACACCTTTGGCTTCATTCTCAACAGTCTTGGTAATTATGCCCAGTTCTGGATTGTATTTGAGGCACACGAAAAGTGCATCGCATCTATCATAATGTTTATCTTTTATTACGTTGCCATCGCTTTGCCAATAAACAGAGACTCCAATTAGGGCTGACGTTTCAACTAGGACTTTCATCGGTATTGTCGTCCATTGTGTCGATTTCAAGTCCTATGTTTTCGCTTAGTTTTTCAACGAAGGCTTTCGCCTCTTCTTTTGTAATTCCAGCGGATTTCAGTTGAGTTTCCGAAGTCGTATAAAAGCCAAGAGAATTTGCTTTTCGATAGAGGTTTCTTGATAACTCGTTAGTTCTATTGATGTCTATAATCTTTCCTTCATGGATAAATTCATCAATGTATGGAGCCAAAGCCATGAGATTATCAAGAAGCTCAAGAGATAAATCTAATGTTAATGGATTTTCATGTCGTTCTTTTGCCACTTTGATTCGTTCTTTCATTACTTCTGCTATTGTGCTTATGTTCATTGTTGCCCCGAAGAACACACGTTGCGTAGTTAGTGATTGATACGAATTTAATATTTTAACTTGGTCACTTTTTGCTGATTCAATTACTCGATTAATCGGGTCAAGTTTGTTAGCATCAATTCCATTATGCAAGAAGGTGTTTAGCATTGTACGGATTTCATTAAAACCATTAGCATATTTAAACAATGAGCTTCCCATGAATTGTTTATTCACGCTAATACCTATAAGAGTTTTGCGGAGAATTTAAAACTATGTTGTTGTACCACAGAACGACAAGCCATCACACCCAGCAAAGCTTTTGAGAACAGGTTGTTTAAAGAGAGGTATGGTGGATGGGGAGGGATTTGAACCCACGTCGTCCGCTTTAGTAGGCGGGTGCTCAATCCGTACCAAGCTATCCATACCTGATTTTCCATTCCTTATTCGAGTTGCGGCAGATTTTGTCTAATTAGATTTGAAGTCTACCCCTTGACTTCCTCTTCAACCTGAAAAGATAAGGGAGCGTCTTTTTCAGCCAAATCAGCAATTGTTTGAGCATATTTACCAAAGCACAACAAGGAGAACTCTAACCTATATGGACGACCTACGGTAGATCATGTTCTATCTTGTCGAGCTTTTGGTCGATGCGATTTAGGTGGGCTTCTATTTGATCAATTTTTTTCTCTATTTTTTCAATCTTTGCTAAAATGGCATATTCGGTCAAACCGACTCCTCACTCATTGGTTATTAGAGGATGAGAATAAAAAATTAATTACTCCTTAAGGTAACTTAACTCGACAGTATCTGCCACAATTCTTAAGTACCATTATCGATTCAACTAATAGTGAATTTAATTGCAAGCTTTCGAAGTTGAACTCTTAACCGTCATTGATGAGACGCTCAGTTTTTGTCTGGGAAGCATTAATGTGCAGATATTGTACCAGTATATGGAAAGGAAAGGCTGCCCCAAACAAGAAATCCCCAATAGGCTTGATTTTTTTGATGAAACATTGGAGAAGCTGATAGGCAGAGGGAGAGGCCAGATTTTGGGTGTAGCCTCAATCTTGGAAAATTCAATTCTAAAGGAATTATGCAAAAAACTTGAAGTCAAATATGATGAAATAGGCCCAGGATATTTCCCAGAACAATGCAGCCGACTAAAGGACATTTACCTTCGAACAAAAAGCTCCCGATATAGTCAAAAACCGTAAAATTCCAATTTTGAAAATACTCCCAAATTACAATATTAGCTATCAACCGAGTTTTCACACGAACCCAAATCAACCAAAGATTTCATAGAACCTCGGTCAACAATGTTTTTATGCGTCTCAACGCAAGTCTCTGATGCATTCGCGCTGGGGTGGCCGAATGGTTCAGGCGACAGCCTGCAGAGCTGTTATATATGGGTTCAATTCCCATCCCCAGCTCTTTTACCGAATCCCAAGCTCGGGTGACGCATTTTTGGGTTACTTACGCTTTTTGAACAGCTTAGCATCGTCCATGGCACAAACAAAATCAAAGCCGCTTTCAACTAAATCGCTGGCTTCCTTAACTGTTTTGGCAACTTTGCAGATGAATTCGTCTTCTTTGAATTCTATTAGTTGTGTGTAGATGAGGGTGTTTTTGATGTTTTTGTGTCCGAGTAGCCGCAGAAGCTGCTGGTTTCCTCCATAGATTCCATAAATAACTTGGTGCCGACGCCCGTGTACACCGGAATTGAAGAGTCAATGAATTGCAGGTGGTTGATGTGGTCAAAATGTGCGTGCGATACAAATATGGCAGCTATTTCCGGCTCTTTATACGGAAGGTTTGTGTGGGCTAATTGCTCCTTGGAGTAGAGACCTTTTATTCGAGGTAGCAAGTCAAATTGGAAATAGTCGCCAAGTCCATTGACGCCTCTGGGTTGAAGCCAACCGGTGTAGTAATCCGCGCCAAAGTTGAATGACTGCCCAAAGTCAAAGAAAACTTTGGTTCCGTTGTCCTCCAAGAGAATCTTATTGCCGCCAATCTCGTTTACCTCTCCGTAAAACGTTAGCTTCACCGTTTTAGTGCCAACCTCGATAATTTGGATATTAACCTATGAAAGTACAATTCAGGTTTCTTCAACCCGACTTTTGTTTTTGGTAGAATTTTCTGCCTTCGTCTGTTATTGCCCAAACTCCTGATGGCGAATCTTTCTTGATGTAACCATCCTCTTTTAGGTTGTTTCTTTCCCATTGAATTTGGTTTTTCCACCTTATTGCACCGGAAGGTAATGCTTCGTAGTCTTTTGGCTTCAACTTACTTTTCATTTTCTCAAAAATCCTGCTCTCGCCCTACCATCGAGGAAGGAAAACGCCTAACCACAGTCGCAAAAAGAAAAACAGTTGGCCACTCCAAACCCTTAGCCTGATGAACCGTCATAACTTGCACCGCATCGACACCGCGAATATCATCAGAAGGCTGCTCCTCGTAAGCCGAAATAGCGTAAGTACTCATGAACCAACACAAATCCTTCAAGTCTCTTGCCCATCTTGGACTGTGACCACCAATACGGTTCGCAGACTCAAAATCAGTAAGAAGATTGTTAAACCTACCCAAGTTAGCCATAACTGCAGCATCATTCCGGTCATCATAAATCAAGTTACAAAAACCCAAAGCAGTCAAAACATCATAGTAGATCTTGGTGAAATTATTGTACGAAGGATCATAGGAATTCAAATCATCCTTAATCTTACGCAGTTTTTGTTCCGCGTCCTTTGGGTAACCGTGATTGTGAGCTGCATCCCAACACTCCAAAGCTGACGTTAACAAATCGTCACCTGTGATTTTTTCACCCCATTTATGTGCGTCAACGGTCCAAAAGCCTTCATTCGAGAACCAAGCAAATATTTGACCGACAGCTTGCGCCTCGTCTCTTTTGAAAAGACCAACCTTTCCACCTACAATGTAGGGAATGCGCCTCTCCTTCAACAAGTCAATTAATGGTCCCGCCGAAGTGCTAACACTTCTAGTTAGAATTCCAAAATCCGAAAACTTCAAGCCATCATTTTCTCTCATGAGCCCTTGAATCTGATCAACTATCCACGACGCCTCGTCCTCAGCGGTTTCATTGCTTGCAACCGCAACAAATCCTTCTTCTGAACGGGTTGGATCCATTGCCTCGTAATGCCCCCTCTCAAAGGTGCCAGCAAACTTGTTAGCATTCCAGACAATACGTTTCCCACTTCTTCGATTCTCATTAATGCTCACCTGCTCTGTATCTGGAAACTTTTCTGAAAAGGAAGAGAAGAACCGTTCATCCGAACCTCGCCACTGATAGATGCTCTGCCTTGGATCGCCCACGACGAAAATGCCCCCGTTTTTCCCAACATACTCAATCAGTTCCGCCTGGGCACGGTTAATGTCCTGATACTCGTCAACAAGAAGATACTTCACCTTGGCAAGAGTGTCTGGAGCCTGCCTCAGCTTCAACACCGCTTCGTATATGATTCTGCCAAAAGTCAATAAACGATGTTTTTTCAAGAGGCCCTCATAATTCTTTAGCTTCCTAAAGAACTCGGGCGCACGATTATCCAAGGCTTTTTCGTCTAAGAGCTCATCCCAAGCCATGTTAACGGTCCGCAAAAAGTCTCGACAACAATTAGAATAAGAACTTCCGGGAACGTAAAGCCCCATTTCCCACCCATGCCGCGAGAGAAAAGCAATTTCCTGATTGTCATCAAGAACACTGTAGTTACCAAACCTGAAATGATCCTCCAAAACCCGCTTCGCATAAGCATGAATTGTCCCAATGTACATCTCGCCAAGATTCGCCGTAGCTTTCTCTCCGCAAATATCCCCAACCCTTTGATAAACACGGCTTTTCATGCTCTGAGCAGCTTTCTCAGTAAACGTAAACGCAACAATCGACGCCGGCGGCACTTCCTTGACGGCGAGAAGATACACTATTCGTCTCGTGAGAGTTTCGGTTTTTCCAGCGCCCGCACCCGCAATAATTCGGCTATACTTAGACTCCGACAAAACAGCCTTTCTTTGATCCTCAGACAGCCTTTGGGGGGTGGTCAGTATCGTCTCGACTAATGCAGTCTTATCAGACACTACAGGTAGCCTCGAATATCGTTGACCCGTCTAAATAATATGATTTGTGAATTTTACGTTCATAAGGATAACACAAAAAAGTGAATCATACTACTTCCTATTTTCAACGAGCGCCAGAAGCAAATCGAATTCTGGCGTTTTGAAGGAATAGTGTTCTATTCTTCAGAGTCGTGTTTTTGGAATAGTGTTCCTTGGTGATTAGACAAAGGAATAGTGTCCAAATAGACGTACAAAAAAGAAATTGAGGTATGGCTAGATTATCGTTTCCAGAAAAGCATGTTCGAGCTGATGAATGCATCGAAGTTTTTGAGGCAAAGGTCCTTTACTGGGCATGGCTGACAATGATGATCTGAGCAAAGATTTGATCCTATTGTCCACATGGGTTCGTCGATTTGCCAAGGCGCAATATCTAATGCCTTTGCAGCATTTCTCCAAACTTGTTCTATGCCTGGTTGGATGGGTGGTTCATTAATGCAGCCAGATAAAGTTCCACTCTTCAATTCGAAGCAACCAGTAAATACAGTGAACCTTGCAACTTGTATGTCAACTGGGATATCCAGCTCTTTAAGATTCGTTATCTTGAACAAGCCGTTTTCGCCCATAACTCTCAAATACAAATTTGAAAGTTTCTTGCCCTTTAGCTCTGGGAATGCTTGAATTAACGATTTTACCTCTTTAACTGTTAGAGGACTTCGTGTAATATTTCGAGGATCTCCATCATACACTTTCAGAAGTAACTCAGAGATTTTTTTCCATGCTTGAGCTCCTTTGCTGGGATAACGAGCTCCCAGACTTTTTAGCAGGGACGAAAGAATATCGGGGTCTGCACCGGCTATAAATTTGGGGTAAAAATATTCTGGGTGTCTTTCGAACATGCGTCCGGCGTTCTGCCAAAGTTTTACTGCGTTTGTTTGCTTGTCAACAGAGATTACGTAGGTAAAATATAGTGCTTGTTCGATGGAGCCCTTTTGCATGTTTTTAGGGTATGAATACTCAGGCATTAAGTAACCAGTAAAATAGTCTGTCTTGTTTTGGAAGTCATTATGGAGGATTCGGCCTATTTTTTCTGCTCTTTCAACATCCAGAAAAATGTTTGCCGGAATTGTAACTTGAGTTTTAAGATCTGGGCTTGACAGAAATGCTCCGCATTTTCTGCAAAATTTACTTTCCCGGTACTCTTTTTCTGAATGTTGATTTCCGCATTTTCTACAGGTATATGAGCTTGACAAACTGTATCAATTCTATGTCTATGAGTTTTGTTTTAAAGCTTTCATTGTTTCGCCTGTAAGTTTGCTTAAATGCATCGAGATTACAACAGTTGACAGACTCGAAATGAAGCTAGATGTTACGTATTGCAGCGGAAAAAAGACTCCGGGTATTCATCCTCCTGAAATTCTATATATTTCTGACAGAATCAGCAGATTTATTGATGTTTGTAAAGTTACAAATTCAGAATGGGCAATTTTTTCAGCTCTTTATGGATTGTTTTTTCCCGAGGAAAAGAAGACTGATTATGATTTTACCTTAAAATCTGATACAAATTATTGGCTAGGTGTTTCGGTTGTAGCCAATGGCAGAAAACTGTCAAAAGAAACAAGTCGAGCGCACATTGAAAGACTCTCATCCGAACTAAAGAAACAATCTAAGCTACGAAAGATAGACCAAATTGTCTTTTACGGGCCTTCGCCTAAGATGATGAAGTGTTATTTGACCGTGTTACACTATGCTTTTGATGGTTGCCAAGAACGTCACGATTGGCGTAAATTGTTGGAACATGTGAAAGCTCAAAGCAAAGTGATTAAGGTTATTCATAAGGTTGATTTGATATCATCGACATGAAAAAACCTATGGCATCGAATAATCCTGTATCGTCTTGTCAACATTGCGGTCATAAAACGATGAAAACTCAACGATAAGTGACCCTTGCAGAGGTTATAAGATCGCAGGTTGTTGAGCAAAAAAAGTCTGATCTTGCGTTAAATAGCTTATCCTCGACCTTTTCAATTAATCAATCTTGCTAGTTTGAAGCTAAAGTCTAAGTCTGCCTAATCTAACTCTAATTTCGCTTCTTCGCCTCTGATGTTTTTGGGCAATTTCTCTAATAGTTAGATTTTGTTTGTATTCAGCTATTAGATCTTGCACTTCTGTCTCCGTCCAATTCTCATAAGACCTGTCATAGTTGGGTCTTACCCTTTGGGGCGAGTCTTTGGAACCCCAGAGGTCTTGGTTGGTAGCATCTGTTACTCTGAAGAATACAGCAATTCCATTTTTCTCAGAAACATTAACCAGGTATTTTTCGTTGGCAACCAGCTTGTCAAGTTTGCGTCTATCTTTTTGGTTCTCGGCGAAATAGAGGTTGGTTGCTTTTTTTCTTATCTGAAATGCTGCTTTGATTTCATTTCCTTCTTTCCAAATTACGCTAATAAATCGCTTATACCCATCGTTGAAAAGGTTAAGAGCTTCGTATTCAGTATAAGCCTTATAACCTATATCCTGTCCCATTTGCCAAATTCTTTGTTCAGCATTCAGTCTAACTTCTTTGTCTGGTTGAACTTTGCCGAAGGCTTTGGCGAGAATTGTTGGATTTGAGACGTCTATCTTTTGAAGTCTTATAGAGGGTTCTTCAGATACCGGAGTTTGTAATTCAGGTTTGCAGTTTTCCGGGATTGTATTTTGAACTGGTTTTTGTTCTAAGATCGATGGTTTATTGTTGGCATTTTGGTTAGCTAGGTATTCTTTGATCATGCTGTCTATGCCGAAATTCCTTATTAGCTGTGCGACTGTCTTTTTTGCTCTGAAAGCGATCATGCTTTCCGCTGATTCGAATTGAGCCAAGATGTTCAAGCTGCCATAATATATCACTGAACTGTCAACGAGAGCTAGCTTGAAGTGAAATTTGTCAAATTCTTCGAATCCTAATCCTTTTGATGCGAAAATGATCTTAACGTCGTTTGTTAGAAGGTCGTCGACAACTTCACTTTTTGTTTTGCGTGTTATGATATATATTGGAATGCCCTTTTGGGAAATATTGTGGAAGTCAGCGAGTAGTGTTTCAACTCTTTTTCTTGATACGAAGGGGCTGAAAATTACGATTCTTGATTTTGCTTTTTTCATGTCCTCGAGGAAGGCTTCATAGAAGTTTGTTTGGTCATAGATTGTGAAACTAGTATCCCCGATTACTTTTGAGCAATTGTTTTCTTCATAGGACCAATAGTCCGCGATGTTTGAATCAACTATTTCGCCTTTTGTTTTTATTTGTTCGAGTACCTGCGGTATTGCGTCGTTGGCCCAGAAATTTTTGGTGATGTATTCGCTATTGCCAACAAGGATAAATTTGCCCATAGCTCGGGAAATTGCTACATTGATTAGGCGTCCCGGCTCTGACGTTCTAAATGGCCCTTGGGTAAGTCTTCCGGGGCTGAGAGGTTTCCCTTCTACGAGGTCGAATATTATGCAGTCTCTTTCGCTTCCTTGGAAGCGGTGAATTGTTGACGCGACAATTTGTGCAGGATCTGAATCTTTGTCGAATAATATTCTCGAGATTAGTTTTGCTTGTGCATTGTAGGGAGTGACAATTCCGACTTTGAGTTTGAGACCTTGTTTAGCCGCTTCCTGTACACATTTTAGAGCTAGATTTGCTGAGACCACTGCTGAGTATGGACTTATTCTGGAATAGGAGTTTTTTGGTCTCGCTATATATGGATCCGTGGTTGCGGTGTCACAGAATATTAAGGCTCTTCCTTCAAACGGAGGCAACCTGGCGAGTTTGTCTTTTGAGGTGGCAACGGGCTCGGGGGTTTTCAATTTTCCATCGTAAACTACTTCGCTAATCAAGTTGCAGATTGCAGGGTGCATTCGGTATTGTTCTCTTAACATAACAAGTCTTTCGTCGTCTATGTTTGAATCTACCCTTTCTAGTATTCCGGCTTGCGAAAAAATGTCTCTTCTTAGCCATTTTTGAACAGCAGATGTTCTACCTTGGGCAATCGGAGATAGCTGCCGAAAATCTCCAGAAATTACATAATGGCTTGAGCACAAGCCAGCTAAATAGAAAATATTCGGTAATTGAGCCATGCTGGCTTCGTCAACGACTAAGACATCAAATCTTTCCTTCATTATTGACGGATCAATACACGCTCGAGCAATCGTTGTGGCTATGACGAGCGTTTCCTTTATGATGGTTTTTTGAGCTTCCTCTAAACTTCGCCGGAGATTGCCTACTTCATCCTCACGGCTTTGATTCTTTATCAAAAGATCTGATTTCTTCTTTTGGATAAGGTCAAAGGTCAGTATTTCGCCACTTTCTTGGTCAACCTTAGTGTTTGCCTGGATTCTAGCAGAAATTATTTTCGCCTCTTGTACGAGAGAATAAAACGTTTTTTCGAAGCTTAGTAATTCGAGTTCAGAGATCTTGTACTTATTTTCGTAAACTTTAATGTCGTTCTCAATATTTTCTTTGTTGATCCCCAAAAAAACTCTTTTTAAAACGCCTATATTTTCCGCGGTTTCTAACTTTTGACGAGAAGTTGATAGCAGTTCTCTGAACTGTTCTTGATTGTTTTTTGCAGTTTCAATTTTACTTCGAATAATTTCTATATTTGTTTGAACACTTCTTAGATCCTTATTTGATTCTTTCAGGAGCAAATCGTTTGTTATGATATTTTTCTCTTGCTCGTTGTAGACGGCTATTTTTTGTGTGTCACGGTCTATATCTTTTTGGATGTTTGCTATAATGATCTTGGTTTGTTCATTTCTTTTTTCAGCTATGACTTTTGGCATAACTAAAGTCATTTTTTCGTCTTCAAATGAAGGAACGCCTAATCGAATTATCTTCCCTTGTTGAGCGAAAGAAGCATTCTCGTTGTCGTCGAGGAATTTTCTTAGTATTTCATCAACCGCTGCGTTAGTATTAGCTGTCAGTAGGACCTTTTTCCCTGCAGCAATAAGAAGCCCAAGAATAAAGGCCAAGGTTTTGGTTTTTCCAGTACCTGGAGGCCCCCAAATGAAAGTAATCTCTTGACTCAAAGCTTTCCGAATAGCAATTTCTTGTTCACAATTAGGGTTAAAGGCCCCCAACTTTTGCACACTGAATGAGATTGGCGTGAAAGATCCAGGTTGATCGAAGCCAAAAAGTTTCATGCTTCCATCAATATTAATTGCGAATTCGCCAGACTTTATGCTTGAAAACTTGTTATTTAGTCTCTCAAGCAAGAAAAAAGACGAGTCCTGAAGAGTTGCCTCTTCTATGCTATCTCCTTTGTCAATTTCCAAAGCTATGTCAATTGTTTGCTTGTCCGCAGAATCAAGCCGCCCAGAAACAACTTCACCGTCAATGCTAATGGTCAGTTCAGTTTGGCGTTTGCGATTACACCACTCGTCAGCATCATCAGACAAAAATCGGTAAACATTTAATGTTTTGCTGCTAAAGATACGCTTGCCGTCAAATATCTCAGTCTTCTTACCGATTTTCTGTCCTTTTAATTCCTCTATCTCATCTAGTAGCGCAACTTGAAACTCGGATATCAGTGATTTTTCATCAACGGAACCAGCGGTAGCTCTCCAACCTAAAACAGATCTACCGTATTCTTGACCAACCAAAGCTTTGGCGCCGTTTACAACTCAACAGTCTGTGTATAAATAATTTAAGAATCTTGGATCATAATGAAAAGCGGCAAGAAACTGGGGACGCCTTCGAACAAATAAATCTGCTCAGGCAGGTACGTGGTTATGGCCCTTTCGCGGGGACGTAGCACTCGGCGATTATCGGAATTGAATCGTTCAGGGAACCTTCCGAAAACCAAAAATAGTTAACCAAATTCCAAAAAAGTTTCAACCTTACTATCAGTTTGATTTGAAAACTTGACTGATTTAGGACTAAAGGGTTTGCTGGGGCTCCGGACTCGAGACATGGAGAGAAGATTGAAACGCAATGACTGAATCTTTGATGCTGCCAGAGCCCACTCAGCCTCCAATTCTACGTTTTGCTTAAACAAAAGAAATTTTATAACGCAAGCGTTCATTGAAGCGTCATGAAAAAATTTTTCATAGAAAAAAAAGGAAATAATTGGCTTTGTTTTACTTGCGTCTTCTAAGGACTAATGCTACAGCTGCGACGACGATGACCAGAACCACAACGCCCAAAATTGCGTACATCACGGTTGGCGATAGATTGTTGCTGGCAACATTGTTCGGCGTTGGAGTCACCGCGACCGGAACTTGGGTCTGGGCGGGATTCGTGGGTTGAGCCTGAGGCGTGTTTGTCGTTTGACCGGTTTGCGATTGGGCAGTCATCAATCTGGCGTCTCCGAAGCAGTAGACGTTCCAGTCGTTGCATCCCACGTAGACGTTGCCGTTGTATAGCGATGGCGCTGAGTGCATTTGGTTGCCAAAGACGTAGAATGACAGTTTCGCTCCGGTAAGCGCGTCGAGAACGTACATGTTTCCTAATTCGTTGACCGCGTAGATTCTGTTGTAAGAATACGCAAGCGCCGGACTGATGTCTTCGCGGGATAGCCAAGTGAACCATGTTTCGTTTCCGCTGTTTGCGTTAATGCATGTTATGCCGTAGTAGTCGTTCATGTAGAGTACGCCGTAAGCGTAGAGTGGAGCGTTGATTTGAATGACACCGCCAGTCTGGAAGGGAGTGCCAGGGTTGAATCTACCCTTATAGGTCCACAACGTGTTCCCATTTTTGTCGTCGAAAGCGTACGTGTATAGGAAGCCGTTTCGAACAAAGACCTTCCCGTCTGCAACCGTGGCTGATGCAAGCAAGAAGTTGCCCCAACCAAAGGTCTCGTTCAGCACGTAGGGGATTGCATTATGCCAGATGAGGTTCCCGCTGCTTGCATCAAGCTTGTAGAAGTCACCGTTAGCAGGCGGAGCTGGATTAATGTACATCGCCTGACCGCCAGCACACGATGAGAAGTACACCGCATTGTTCGCCACTGTAGGAGATGCCAAAATTGGTCCGTTTGTCGCGTACTTCCAGAGCACGCTTCCGCTATCAGCACTTAGACAGTAGAGATTGCCATCGAGTGCGCCCACGTACACTTTTCCGTTGACCACCACCGGAGAGCTTCTCGTCGGCGGTATGACCGACAGATACGTTCCAGCGCCCAGCAAATTATTCGTGACGCCGCCAGCAGGGGTTTCCCAAAGTTTGCTTCCTGTTGTTGCGTCCAGGCAGTAGATGTTGCCGTCGTCAGCGCCCGTGTAGACTTTGCCGTTGACCACCGCCAGTGAAGATGCCACTTCGAACCCTGTCTTGAAAGACCATAATTTAGAGCCAGTTGAGGCGCCAACCGCGTAGATATTGCTGTCCAGCGACCCGAAATAGCACACGTTGTCAACGATAGTCGGTGATGATACAACTGCGGCGCCAGTTTGGAACTTCCAACTCAGCGACAAGTTCGTTGGACCCGCACCTTCACCAGAATGCGCCGGGTCACTCATGAACATGGACCAGTCTTTAGGCGTGCTACCGATGCACCAAACTTCGCCAAGTGAGTTTACCCCGCCAAGAGAATAAGTCCAGACGCCAGGCTGCTGCGGCGTAATCGTGGGTATGATGTAGAGGTTCCCGTAGGCTATGCATTGCTGGTTGAAGGGAGCGCCATTCTCAACAGGCAATGACCATATCAGCTTGCCGGTGTACGCGTCATAACAGTCGAACTCGGAGTAGGCAAACAAACCTGTATTGAAGTCACGGTACTGGTTTTCGCCCATCTGAACATAGACCTTGCCGTCCGCGATAGAAAGCGTATTCGAGTAGCCGATGCCAGGTCCTTTAGCACTCCACACCAAATGTCCATTGCTCGCGTTTACCGCGTAGATGAAGGTATCTTGATTGTGTTCGTACACCATACCGTAGGCTGCACCCGTAGCCGATGCCCACTCGTTGTAGAACGTGCCAGGGTTGTAAGTCCAAAGCATCTTACCAGTGTTAGCGTCCCACGCATGCATATTACCGTCGAGTCCACCTTGAATCACCATGCCATTGACGTACGAAGCGCCATAGTTGAAAACAGACGTTAACGGCGTCGTCCACAGCAGATTACCAGTCTTCGCATCAAGCGCCCGCAAGAAACCGTCTTCAGCGCCCACAAAGAGCTTGCCGCCACCGTAGACCGCATAACCGTGACCAACGTTCTCTTGAATTGTCCTATCCCAAACTAACGTCGGCGGCTTTGAAGGGTCAGCAAGGCTCCAACCGTGCGAGTTATCGAGGAACATCTTCAGCTCAGGAATGTACCCTGCACCGTTAATCACGGATTGATCATACGTAAATCCCGGCGGGCCAACCCACACCGTGGTTCCATCTGCGATTAAGACACACGTACTGCCTATCATCATGTAGGTATTGTCGATTTTACCCATTCCACCAGCCAACCCAGCGCTCACACTAGAGGTCCAAACGATAGCACCCGTAGTCGCGTCAAGAGCATACGTTTTCGAAAGATCAGCGACGAAGATCATACCGTTGAACGCCACAGGGAACCCATTCACGTTAGGAATTTTCGTCTTCCACTGAATACTTGGCGAATTGGGCGCGGGCCCAGCACTGAAAAACGATCTACTGGGATCAGCCGCAGGAGAAGTCCATTCGTACTGGCTCACGTTGGTTGAGATTAATGTGGCTGTCTGCGCTTTTGTCGTAAGGAGGTTCTGGTTAATGACCGGCATTACCATGGCAACGGTTAAGACCAAAATCAAAACGATCGTAGATAATGTTTTGTTTTTTTGTTCACTCATTTCTCAAACTCTCCAAAATTCCTCCTGTTTTTCACCTATAGAAGCTATGTGTATTTAAAATGTTGCAAGTGTAGCCTCCACTGACAATTCTAATTATCATCATAACTCCCTGCAAATCCGCAAAAACAGTCACCTTAGGGTTTGCCGGGGCTCTGGGAGAAACGAAAAGTTAGGAGAGAGAAAGAACGTATTTGCTCTCAGAGCCCTTAAACCCTATTTCCTAAACGGTTTTCAGCCCGACGTTTTTCTGCCTGTTTGTCTCGCCTCCTCTTGACTGAAACAGCAGTTGCCTAAACTCTTAAGGTAATTTTCCGAGGCTCAGCCGCAAAGGCAGCTGCAAATGTGAGAAGTGCAACGGAGTTTCTTGTTTTTCGCTCTCAAGCTCTTCCTCGCCTATCCCTGACAATTCTTGCAGAAGAGGAAAACCAGTCAGGTGAATGTGGCTTGCGCACTTGTTGCAGCGGATTATCAGCTTGTCTAGGCCGTGACTGTTGACTTTTGGCTCCAGAATGGAGTAAGTCTCTTCGGACTCATCATTTGGCGATACGGCATTTCCGCATCGGGGACACGAAAAGTCTACGTCGCCGTCTATTTGAGTTAAATCTATCGCGAACGCACCGAGCGAAGCCTAAATTATCAGGAACTTTGAAATTAGGAGAATCAGTGTCCACGCTTTGTTACTCATGATAAAGGGGCGGTAAAGCGTTGATTGGCGTCTTCTTAATCCTCTCTAAAAAGAGGCAAAGCGTGAGCTAAGTCCATATTGGTTGCTTCAGTGGCTTCTCTTTCTTGCAACGAGAAAAGTAATGAATATTCCACAAGCTAAAACTGCCAATACTATTGTCGACGGAAATTCGGCTATTTGAGGTGTAGGTGTTGCGTTTGGACTTGGACTTGGCGAGATTGTTGAGGCGGAGCTTGGAGTGAGCTGGGGTGTTTCAGTTGGTGCCGAAGTGGGCATAGTAGTTGGGGTGGGTGTTGAAGTTGGAACTGGAGTAGATATTGGAGTTGGAATAGGCGTTGGAGATAAAGTGGGAGCGGGAGAGGGAGTAGGTGTTTGGGTAGATCCAAGATTAATGTTTATGTTGTGTGTGCTGTGTGAATATGCGAAATGGAGGATCCACGAATCAGCCGTTGAGGTGACTGTGTAAGTAGCTTTTGAGTTGTCGATGAGAACTTGCACGTTCGCGATGTTTGAAATTAGGCTTTTGGCAAGTGCAACATCCACAAAGCCCGTAGTTCCAGAAGGACCCGCAACAGTAAAACTAAGTTGATTACTTGCTGAGTCGAAGGACAAGGCAGACACAGTTGAGTTCGAAACCACGGAAAAGACATCCTGGTTTGAATACGGTGCCGACGCTATTGTGACCGTATTACTCGTTCCATTGAAGACCGAATTGCCTGAGTACTTCGCCATAATAAGGTATGTGCCCGAAACCTGCGGCATCCAATTGACAGCGAAACTACCGTCTGTGGCCATGTACACAAAAGTCAAGTTTTGCCAAGAGCCGCCTCCCGTGACGCTGTAAGAAAGCTGTACGGGCTGACCTGATGAGGATGAAAATTCTCAGTTACTTGCTTACTCAGAAAAGCCTTGCCCCCGATCGATTCGCAAATAAATTGTTGGCGTAAGATGTAAGTGGTCTCCTCTAAACTTACAATGAATTTATGGTGAAAAGGCTTAAAGTATTGAGCTCCCCATATGTGAATCATGAAAGATATCGAATCAATAAGGCGTATGCTTTCTGGGCAAAAAACGAAGCTAAAAAAGAAGTTCAAAGTGAAAACTATAGGCGTTTTTGGTTCGTACGTGCGTGGCGAACAAGGGGTCAGCAGTGATGTGGATGTTCTTGTGGAGTTTGAGGAACCAGTTGGATTGTTCGAGTTTATGGCGTTGGAGAATTATCTTTCAGACTTGCTGGACGCTAAAGTGGATTTAGTATCAAAGAAGGCTCTCAAGCCGCACATCGGCGAGCACATCCTTGAGGAAGTCATTATAATATGAAAAGTCGCGACCTCAGAGATTATCTGCGAGACATCATAGACTCAATTGACGACATCGAAGACTTCACAGAGAACATGACTTATGAGCAGTTTGTTAAAGACAGAAAGACGCTCAATGCCGTCGTGCGAAGCATCGAAATCATAGGCGAGGCAGCTAAACAACTTCCCAACGAGGTCAAAGCAAAGTACAACACGTTACCTTGGAAAGAAATAACAGGCATGAGGGACAAACTTATTCATGCTTATTTCGGAATGGACACAGAAACCATTTGGGTAACAGTCCACAAAAACATTCCAACGTTAAAACAGACGATCCAGAAACTACTCAAAGATCAAGAAAAATAATCGCCGTTACTCTTGCAACATTTAAACTGCCTGAAGTAAAAGTGCTTTTCCTGTCTCTAAAGCTTCAACCGAAGACCCTCTGAGATGGATACCGACCTCATTCTTCATTTTCTCATTACAAGAAAAGAGAAAGTAGATGCGGAAAAAACTGAAATTGGCGATATCGACAACGAAGGAGATTCAGTTCCCACCCCAGCTCCGCCGGATTCTTAAAAACAGCTAAATTTTAGTCCTTGTTCACCACTGCTAAATCCATCATCAGCATTACAGCCTCTCGAGCGTTCAGCCAAGCGCTTTCAAGTAGAAAAACTGCTGAGGCAGTTCCGCAGACTTGACCCTTTCGCAGTGACCTAGCACCTAGCGATTATCGGAATTGAATCGTTCAGGGAACCTTCCGAAACTTCCCCAGGTATTCCGCAAAGATTTCGTCTTGAACCAAAAAAAGGGAAGAATTGTTGTTTTACGATTTGCGTCTTCTGAGAACAACTGCTGCGGCGATTACTGCAACGATGATGACCGCTGCGGAAATGGCGACGCAAGTCATCGTTGGCGAAGCGCTTGTTGCTGGTTAGGCTGCTTGGCTTGGCGAGGGAGACGATGGAGAAACCGGCGTTGGCGTCGACACAGATGAGGTGGGTCCGAAGGTGGGTACAGCGGTGGGTGCAGAGGTGACCAATGGCGAAACCACTGTTTTTCCCACTGCCAAATGCGTTGCCGCACTGGAACTGTAGTGGGAGTTGGCCCCCGCGAAAGAAGCAGTGATTGCATACAGTCCTGGAACCAGCGGAGTCCAATCAATAGCGTAACTGCCATCGATGCTGGTCGTAACAGTGCCTAAGTCTTCCGTGTTACCGTTGGGATCAAAAGCCGTCACATACACTGAAACGCCAGTTGCGTTGGTTGGTTGGTTCTGGCTGCTGCATGTAAAGGTACTCCATCCACGCGTTCATGCTGTCATCCGAGACTGCGGCGGTGCCTGTAGCCGGAACTCCCATGCTTGTCTGCCCTGGCGATTTCCCACCACTATAATTAAATCGATCCTTAGATACAAATTATGAACCGAGAAGGTTCCCAAGTAATGACCCTTATTGAGGACTATGGGTTAGATTCCCCCGCAAGGTCCTTGCTACTAACTGTATTATCGATAAAAGACCGCAATCGAAAGACGGAAATGGATAACCTGCATATTCAGAAAGTCATCAGGTACTTTGAGTACCTTCGAGAACAGAAGGAAATCGACTTCTCCAATTTCAAACCTGGAGGAGCCTCATATGAACTGGAAGAAAACAGGATAACATTGATGGAATACGATCTCATCGATCAGACCAACCACGACTTCTTTCTTACTGAAAAGGGAGAAACAGCAGCTCAGGACATTATAAAAACGCTGAGTCATGAAAGATACCAACAAATGGTATGCGCGAAAATGCTGTTGAATGACCTTCCAGACGACGAGTTGCTTTATTTCATGTATAAGACAATTCCCGAAACCCAAATGCACTCAACAGAGTTTCCTCGTCTTGAAAGGAAGAAAGAAGCGCTGGTTAAGAGTCTTTTTTCGAAACGTAAAATCGACTCTTGCAACGCCATGAAATGGCTGGGAATAAGCGAAGACGAATTCATCAAGATGTTTCCCGAAAAGAAGCTGACAGACAACACCCTTAGCCAAATGATCAAAGGTTACGAAGAGGGCGCCGACGAAGATCTGGAAATCACTAAGGATTTTGAGGCGGTCGAAAAAGAGCTTGATGAAGACTGCGATACGTAGAGGAGCCATTTATTGGGCAGACCTCGACCGGTTAAGAAAACCGAGCAAGGCAAAACAAGACCAGTATTGATAATACAAAACGATGTAGGCAATGAACGAAGCCCAGTAACCATAGTTGCCTGCATTACAAACAATCTTGACCGAAAAGACTACCCTACGAACGTGTGCGTTTTGGCAAAAGGAACTGGGCTCGCATCCGATTCTGTAGTTCTTCTCAACCAGATACGAACTATAGACAAGACTCGACTCAGAAGCAAGACAGGGCATGTTCCTGCACACAAGATGCTTGAAGTCGACGAGGCTCTAAAGATTAGCCTCGGGCTTTAGCACAATCGTTTTTCTTGGCAAATTACATTCTTTCCCCACTGAGTCCTCAGCACTCTATTGTAAGTCACTAAGATTTCAAGAAAAAAATATAATAGGCATAATATACCTTTGTCAAGATAAATAATTCGTTGCCAAACGTATATAACGGTTGCACAATGAGGGCGTAACTATGTTTTTATCAGCGCTAATTTGATCGAGAAAGAAAAAGGAGCGTAAAAAGCTTTACAAGGGCGCTGGCGTGTCCCGAAATTGAAAAGCTTATTTTGAGAAGAGAGGTCTATTGTAGTCTATCGATCTTGAGGGACGACTTCAAGCACATGAAAAATCATCATGCTTTGAAAAAGAAACGAGGAAAAGTACCCGAATCCCGCCTATTGAGAGCTATGTGGATATTAACTTTTTCTCCAAAAAAAGGACTAAAGTTTCTCCATAGACTCGAATTGACATATGCCCCAAACATTGATGTATATTACAACATGGGTGTCGTACTGCTCCGTTTAAACAAACTTGAGGAAGCTGCAAGATACTTTGAAAAGACCCTGCAGCTCAAAGCAGACTATGAAGACGCACGAGAAAATCTTGGCCTAATCTTGAGAATAAGGACAATTCTCAACAAGAAAAATACAGAAACAGACCTTGAAGAAATGGGCACCCTGGCAGATTACGCCCGAGAAGCAGAATTATTTGAATTAGCCAAAATAATTGGCGCCCTAATGGTTGATGTGGACAAGGAGAAGATACGTTCTCTTAACGACTTAGGGTTGACTTTTCAAGCTCAAAAAAAGTTCGATGAAGCCATAAAATACTATGACAAAGCTTTAGAAATTAAGCCTGACATGTTTGAAGCGTTATCTAATAAAGCATTTTGTATGATGCTCACCGATAGATTTGATGAAGCTTACAGGCTATATGAGACGTCGATTGAGTTGAAGAATGATTTTCTGCAAGGGTGGTACCACCTGGGCTACATCAACATCAAGAGAGAAAACTACGCTGATGCGTTGAATTGTCTAGATAAAGCCATAGAACTGAATGACGAGTATTATCTTGCATGGTTTGCCAAGTACGATCTCTTGATAAAGATGAACAGAACCGAGGAGGCAGAACGATGCTTGAAAAAAGCCACCGAACTAAACGTGGAGTACGCAGCTCAACTCGCTTTAGGAGAAGGCAAGAAGGCACACACAAGCAACATGCATTCAAAACCGAGAAAAACGGTTTGACTTCACCATCATCGCGGCTCACCAACATACTTCACATAATTTAAGGAACAAGCATGCGCGCTAATTCAGTCAAAGAAAAAACAGAGTAGAGCTTCACCATCTAGAGAACCTGTATCCGCAGTCTCTGCAGGAGTAGCGTTGCAGCACCTCAGTCGGAGTATATTCATTTAGCATCCTTCCATATTCCTCCTTTTGCCTGAAACCGCAGTTGCCTAAACTCTTAAGGTAATTTTCCGAGGTCCAGCCGCAAAGGCAGCTGCAAACGTGAGAATTGCAGCGGAGTTTCTTGTTTTTTGCTCTCAAGTTCTCCTTCGTTAGTCCCTGACAGTTCGTGTAGGAGAGGAAAACCAGTCAGGTGAATGTGGCTTGCGCACTTGTTGCAGCGGATTATCAGCTTGTCTAGGCCGTGACTGTTGACTTTTCGCTCCAGGATGGAGTAGGTTTCTTCGGACGCATCGTTTGGTGATATGACATTTTCGCATTGGGGGCACGAAAAGCCGCCGTCGCCTTCTACTTGAGTCAGATCGATCGCGAACACACGCCCTACGCTTCAGCTCATTTCCACCTTTAGCCATTCCATCAACAGCCTCTTCCTGAAAAAGTAGCATAAAAAGCGCAAAGATAAGAACAGGCGCATGCAAATTCCACGTGGAGGCCGTGAATTCATTGAAAATAGGCATCGTACTGAGCACGAACGACCCGGAAGAAGTCTGGAACGCCTTCCGCTTCGCAAACACCGCGCTCAAAGAAAACCACGCCGTAAAAGTCTTCCTGGTAAACAAGGGAGTTGAGGCAGAGGACATCAAGAGCGAACGATTCCCCGTCAAAGAACAACTCCAAACCTTCGTCGACGGCAAAGGCGAATTGCTCGCCTGCGGCACCTGCATGAAAAACAGGCAAAAAGAATCCTCGTAATTCTGCCCCATCGCAACGATGAAAGACATGCTGGACATCGTCGAGTGGGCAGACAAACTCGTAAGCTTCGGCTAACATCGGCCACTTCCGCGAAAAATTCGCTGAAACAAAAAACATAAGGAGACAAACACGTAACTTGTACAATATCTTAGGTTTAAGTTCTTGATTTGTTTTTAGAATCAAAGGTTGTTGAACCGCAGTTGCAAGCGGTTGTCCTTATCCATTCCCTTAAGAATACGTCTTCTAGGTAAAGTCCATCATTCGATCGGTCTACAAGCGCCTCATTTTCCAGTTGAAGCAGTGCTCTTTTGACATGCGACGCAGAAATAAGATTGTACTTCTCAACGAATTGTACCGAGTAAATATTCTTAACAATAGTTTCTTGGGCAACTGCGCTGATTAACTTCTTCTGGTTTAGGGTTAAGGAATCCCAGATTTTTTCAAAATAATCTCCGTGTTGAAATAATACTGTTTTTACCGCTTTTTCGACATCGCCCTGTTCAACCTTCTTTCTATCGTTTCCAATATTCCACACTTCATGACAAAGCTGCTGGGTAAGATACGGGTGGCCTTCAGTAAAATCAAGCATTTTCCCTACGATTTCTTTGCTAATGCATATTTTCGTTTCGTTAAACTTAACGAGTATAAAATCGGCAAACTCTTCCACAGGTATCTTGCCTAAGGGAAAAGCCTTAGCAAATTTATAGAAGGGTCGTTTTTCTTTTCCAAACATTTCAGCCATAATGTGTTGTTTGCTTCCAGCGAATAGGAAGGTCACATTGTTCTGCATCTGAAAACTGCTCCGCATAGCCTTTTCTAAGGAATAGCTTTTGGTCTCGCTCATGGTCATTATTTCCTGAAATTCATCGAAAGCAATTACAAGTCTTTTTTTCTTGCTTTCCGCTACTTGTCCAGGAGCATCTAGAACTTTTGAAAGGACAACGTCTGGTCCCCGAGATTCAACTTCTTTTTTGAAAGTTATGCTTGCGGTCCCATCTGAGTTAAGCGTAAGTTCCGGTCTTACTCCTGACAAATGTTCCTTGATGAATTCAGCAATTTTATCTATCTTCCCTTGCGTTGGCATTACGGTTTCCTGAATAATTTTATCAGCCAAATCTGCGACTGTGACGCATCTGTTTAGGTCGATGTATGCGGTTAGGACCCCATCTGTTTTTAGTTTATCAAGCGCGCGTAGAATTAGTGACGTTTTTCCATACCTACGAGGCGAATATAGCAATATGTTCTGACCGCTCTTCAGATCTTCAACTAATTGTTTTGTTTCTGCAGTTCTATCTGCAAAATCGTCTCCTGAAACAACCTTTCCATACGTGAACGGATTAACCAATTCTGACGCCAAGAGGTTTTCTTATACTCTACTGTATAATACACGCTAGTATAAAATACTATTCAAGGGCTACAGTATTATCCTCAACGCCATTATATGAGTCGGCAACTAGCAGGTCACTATTATGTTTCCGAATTCCCACAACTAGGACGCAGCATTATACTTTATAGTATAATACAGACAAGTACAACTTTTGGATCGCTCAGAGCACCAATATGATTTATAGTTCTAGGGCAAGCCCATTTACGCACTAGATGCTCGAAGTCGACCGAGGCATTTAGATGCGTACAACAACGCGGCTTTTATGTCCTCTTTCTTCAGATCGGGATAGTCCTCTAATATCTCAGCTTCCGAGGCCCCATTTGCTAAGAGTTGAATAATAAGATTCACCGTGATACGAGTACCTTTGATGACTGGCTTACCAACCATTATTTCAGGGTCTATAATGATCCTGTCCATCAACTCTTCCATTCAAATCACTTTGTTCTTATTAACGATATCAACGAATATCTTATCGGCTGAGTAGTATATGAGGATATACACGAATGTCAAAGTTTTTGAATTAGAAGAGTCGTTGGTTAGCATGAGCTCAAACGAACCTTCCATGATTGCTGCACGCGCGAGCTGGCAGATATTAATTATGTTCTTTGAAGCTTAGAAGCCTCCAGCAATGCTTCGCTTCTGGCTACCGCCTCTTCGATTTCAGCTGATTTTTCCTATTATCCTGCTTCTCTTTAAGCGTCCCCAACCCCAGCAACGTAACAAGTCGGTCAGTTATGTCAACCATTTTGGCCAAATAAGCAGACTTTTGAGCAGCTCCAGCTGCCTGAAAGTGGAGACTTGCCATCTGGTAGAGATAATCATAGCGCTGCCCCTGTGAAATTAAGTGTTAGAGCAATGGGTGCAATGGGGTGTGCAATCGCCGTTAAACTGCTCTGAATGAAAGCAAACTGCTTCAAACCCGGAAACACCGATTTTCCCCATCGTTAGCACAATGCCAAAAATCATTGTGCCGACAATAAAATCCCCTACCTTTTCTTCATCAATCAAAGTTTTTCCAAAGCCCACTCTCACACACCTTTCCTCATGATGAGCCATTCGCACAAATTAGCACAATTCTGCACAATCTGCACAATTTTCGCACAATTCTGCTCAAACGCCAACGGACTGCTTTTACTGAAAGCAAACAGATTCAAGCCCAGAAAGACCGTTTTTCAATTTTTGTGCACAAATGCTAAAGCAAATTGTCAACACAAAAAATCACTCATCCATTTTCACTCACCAGAAGACCCTCTCCACGAAATCTAACCTCAATGCAATTGGGTCAATGGAGGGTCAATGGGGTCAATGGCAAGGTCAATCGCCAGCCAACTGCTTTACCTGAAAGCAACCTGCCTCTACCCCAGAAAACAGGTTTTTCTCCATTGACCGTCAATGGCAAAAACCATTGACCCGAAAAAAAATCTCATACCCAAGCCTGCCCAAGGTTTTCCGCTAACCATATTTTTGAAAACCCTAAGGTTTTGTTTGGGCCATCAATGGTCTTTGATGGCGCCATCAATGGCATTAATGTTTTAATCAATTGGAAAAAAACTTCGCTCGCCAAAAGCAATTCGCCTCAAACCCAGAAAAAACGGCTATTTCCATTGATGGCATCAAACGCCAAAACCATTGATGACACGCAAAAATCCCCTACCCAAAACCCTCAGGAAGACAAGTTTCGAACATTCCGATCAGGTAGCACGAAAAAGCACCGTCGCCGTCTACCTGCGTTAGGTCGATCGCAAACACACGCCCATGCTTCAACCCCAATTTCCTCCATCGCAGATTCAAGTTTTCAAATTCCAAAAAAACGAAAACACTTTCGCATAAAAGTTTTAGAGAAGCCCGTTGAATTCGTCGACTGACAGGTCGACTTCTTTGATAATAGTGCGCAGCATTCCTTTTCCAAGCGGTTTGTGCGCAGGGACAACGACCATGCCCTCGTTCTTCCTACAGCCAAATAACGAAACATACTTCTCCTGGTCAACAAGCCGCATGACTATGTGGCTGCCTTTCTAATTGTTAACCATGTAGCCGATGCCTACTAGAGCCTTGACCACTCTGTCATAATTGACAGACGTTAACTTAGACACTGACTTGCACCGTTTCAATCGGTACGGGATCGCCGTGTTCCTTCAGCGCCTCAAGGTACGCCTGAATTGCTTCCTTGACATTTTTCATAAGTTCCTCTCTTGTTCCGCCTTCCGTAGCACAGCCCGGCAGGTCAGGAACCCTGGCGACAAGGACACCGTCTTCGTCCTTTTCGATTATCACTCTGTACTTGAGCATACTTCTGCATAGGGCTCGGAAATTCTTAAGCCTTCCCCTTTCTCCAATTGACTAGACCGCCAAAATGACCAATGACATAAGCAATGATAACGATGAAGATCCAATACAGAAGTAGGTTCTATGAATTTTTTAGGAGCCTAGCGCGCAGGCAAGTACAACTCTTGGATTTATCAGAGTGCAACGCGATCACGTTGAGGTCAAAAGCTGTCACTCGCACTGAAAAACCAGTGGCCTAAACTCTTAAGGTAATTTTCCAAGGGTCAGCCGCTCGTCTGTCCCGGACAGTTTTTGCAGGAGAGGAAAACCAGTCAGGTGAATGCGAGTTGCACACTTGTTGCAGCGAATTATCAGCTTGTCCAGACCGTGACGGTTGACTTTTGGCTCCACAATGGAGTAGGTCTCTTCGGACGCATCATCTGGAGATATGGCATTTTCGCACTGGGGGCATGAAAATTCTCCATCCCCCTCTATTCGAATCAAATCAATCGCGAACACACGCCTATGCTTCAACCTCATTTCCTCCTTCCGGCCATTGACGCTATAATTTAGCATAACTTTCTTTGCTTATAATGGCCGATGAACAAAACCGGAAGAAGACTAGAACAAAAGCCGAATGAGAAGCCTTGAACTATGTTGATTGCTTCTTTTTTGGAGAGTAAGATTCAAGCCAAGCGGTCAATGTTTTGTCAACCAGAGTGTCCAAAATGCTCTTCTTGTATGCAACCAGCACTTTTGCGACCCTATCTTCGTCTTTAACAGCAAACACTGTTTCGTAGCCTATCTTCTCCTTGACGAGAATGTTATTGTCCACCAAAGTCTTCAGGTAGCACGAAAGCGTCGAAGGCGGGAGTTTGAAGTATTCGATTAACTCCTGATATTTAGCTTTCTTATTTGCCATAACAACGAGGACTGTTTCCCGCATTTTTTTCTGTCTTAGAGCAGACAGCACTTTTTTGTCTTCTCTGTCAAGCGGTTTGGTGTAGTATCTTTTGAAGTGCCCTTCAGTTTCCGCGTATATTATGCGTTTTCGAACCATGTAGCCTAGATGATAATCCAAAGTAGTCAACGGCAACTCAAGGACCCTTTGAAGCTCCCTTAAGTGTGTGCCTTGGTTAGCCTCAATTATCGAGTAGATTCTTCTTCTATTCTCGTTTTCGAGAATTTCATCCTTAAACATCTGGCACTAATCCTTCAAGATGCCGACAAGAATGAAGCCTAAAGCAACAAGATGAATGACCAAGTGAAGGTTCTCGTCTAACGCAAAGCCGTATAATAGTTCCGGAATTGTGACAAGCGCATGTACGAAGAAGATGAAAAAGCCCACTGAGATTAAAAGAAGCTTACGATTCTTAACCCGAGAATAAGCTACAAAGACAATTCCAAACAAGAAACCTGTTGCCAACACAAGCAGACTACGAATAACTAAATCAAGTAACCCGACGGACATAACTTATTGACTCCCCATTTCATTAGCGTATAAGAACCGACGTGTTACTAAAAAGCAGTTTCATTTTCCTCTACTTTTACGAAATACGGTAATTATTGACGTTGCGAATGTCGCATAGTACCGCAACAAGGCGAGAGCACCGCGAAAACATACAAATACGAACTAAAGTGAAGGCGAGGGTGCACTCTGTGTCTTGAAGTCTTTAACCCAATCCGAGAGGACTATTTCGTTCGTGTTACCAAATTCCTTAACTGTAACAATTCCGCGCTCCGCAAAACGAGCCACGACACGGTGCGTCTTAAGCCTACTGAGCCCAGCTTCCTTGACCACATACTTCTGCAAGTATTTTCCTTTATGCGCGATTAGAACGTTCATGACTTTCTGCTCATCAGGCGTCATCGTCTTCAACAACACCTCACAACTGTCTGAAACAGCTGAAACGGGTGAAACAGGCGGTGAAACAGGGGCGGCTGCTTCCTGGATCTTGGCCGGAGCGGGAGCGCGCTCTGTCTTCTGAGGATTGCATGATGACCCCCTAATGTATCTCAACTCGGGGAAGAGCAAGTAAAAGGCGACCCCGATAATGGCAACTGCTGATATTGCTATTAATGCCGCGGGAATTAGCCACAGATAAGAGGGCGAACTTGTCCCAGAACCGTTACCCATCATTCCACCCATTCCGCCATAGTTGCCACCACTGCTCGTCATTCCGCTCCACATTTGCCCTATCCAACTTGACCCGTAATAAGACGGCGCCGCGGTAGCCAGGTACAAACCGACGAAGGCCAGCGTCAGCAAAACTGCCAACGTTATCCCAAGGACGATGAGGAAAACGTGCATTCTTCGCATAACAAAAGAAGCGTCGCAGCGCCAAATTAAGGATTACGCAAACGAAACCCAGTTTCCATCAATGCGCTGCCCACAGTAGAACTGTTTCAAGAGTGTTTCATCGTTGTAGTTTTGTGTTTCAGGCAACATCTAAACTCCATGCAGACCATACGGTTTGCAAGGTGTGTTGAAGAATGAAAACTTGGAAAATAGTATTGGTCGTCGCCTTGGCGACTGTGGCAATAGGTTTGGTGACCACTTCGGCGTTAGCTTTCGTTGCCCAACCAACAACTGCTCAATATGGAACATACAACGGGGTTGCAGCTTCGAATGGAGGGTACGCCGGTGGGATAATGCGGGGCGGCATGATGGGTAACGGATATTCGTCATACAACGGCATTGCATATGGAGCAAACGACTACGGTCGATGCATGAGCACACGAGGTTATCCTTAACCCCCATTAAAACCCTGATCTTTTCTTGTACCTATTCTTGTTGTCCAACCCGTAAATGCCGAGTGGAGGCATGATGGGTGAATGTTCTACGCACGAAACTAATCCATGGGGCTCTGGTCCTCAACAGTACGCGCCAAGTATGGGCGGTAAGGGCTGTGGCGGGTTTTCCATGCGAAGTATCCATGGAATGCCGTAATGCCTAAAAGCAAGACACGATATTAGAATATTATAATATGGTCCAAGATATGATGGTTAAACAAAAAAACTCCATGATCCATGGTCTCGGCTGACTGTTTCAAAACTGTTTCACGACTGTTTCAGCCAACTATCATATCATTCGAATACCATAATATCAGTAAAGAAGGACGTGAACTGAATGAAAAACTGGAAAATAATAACAATCGCCACCCTAGCAGTGGTCGCCGCTTCCCTGCTGATTTCTTCAGCCTTTGCAATGGGAATGATGGGCGGAGGCTCCTACGGAGGCTACGGTGGAATGATGGGAGGAGGCTACGGAACAGGCTACGGATACACCAGCCCACCCTACACAACAAACAACGCGACAACCCTCACAACTCCAACAACTCAATACTATAACCCAGTCTACCCCTTCATGTTCGGAGGCGGTATGATGGGCCGACTCGGAAACGGCTATGGCTTTGCCGGAATGATGAACGGCTTTAGCGGAATGATGAGCGGCTACGGATACGGGGCGACTTACACTAACACGGGAACCACACTGAGCATAAACACCGCAGCAACTATAGCTCAAAACTACGTTGCTTCAACAGGAAATCCTGATCTCGTCGTAAAGCAAGTAGAAGAATATACCGCAAACTTCTATGTCCAAATAAACGAGAAGAGCACAGGCAACGGAGCATTCGAACTACTGATCAACAAGTACACCGGCAGCATCTACCCCGAAATGGGACCCAACATGATGTGGAACACCAAATACGGCATGATGCGCGGCGGAATCCTAGGCGGCATCTTTGGAACCCCAACAACCACAATGCCCGTCACGGCAACTCAAGCGCAGGCTAACGCGCAAAAGTATCTAGACACATATCTGCCAGGATCAACGACAGGCGACGTGACGACGTTCTACGGCTACTACACCATCGAGGTTCTAAGCAACGGCATCACCAGCGGGATGCTAAGCATAAACGGCTACTCAGGGCAAGTCTGGGTCCACACCTGGCACGGAACCTTCATCCAAGAACTGAAAGTGAGCTAGACGACGAACACAACCCCAAGCCTTTCTTTTTTTCTTTCAACCCATTATCTAAATAAAAACATTAAAGGCTGAGACGATGTTAGAATATTCGAATGCACAGGAAATCCCGATGGCCGAAAAGAAAATCGACATGACCATATACGAACTGCAAGCAGAAATTTCAAAAACCCTCGCACACCCCCTCAGACTCGCAATTCTTCACTCCCTGAAAAACGGCGAAAAAACAGTCAACCAACTCACAGAAATAACCGGCGCAAGCCAATCAAACATTTCACAGCACCTAGCGCTGATGAGACAGCATCAAATCGTGAAAACCCGAAAAGCAGGCTCAGCCGTTTACTACCGCGTCGCCAACCCCAAGATAAGCCACGCCTGCGACACCATGCGCGAAGTGCTCATGGAGCAACTCAGCCAAAAACAAGACATAGCAAAAACCTACGCCCCATAGGAGAAATGCGAAATGTGCCCATTTGGTCTTGGATGCGGCTGCGGCCGTGGATCAAGCGACGACAAAGAAGTTACCCGCGAAGTAGTCCGCGAAGTTGTCATGATTCCCTGTAAGTACTGCGGAGCACTCTTTCAGCAGACCGCCACGTTTTGCCCCCATTGCGGGGCCAGAAGAACAGCTTGACAGCCTCTAAACCTTTAATATTCGTGGACATTTAACTCTGATAAGTACATGGAGACTTTTATGATGCCCGATCTTAATCGTGTGGTCCCTTTTCTTCTAGCAATCGTTCTTTTGGCAGCTCTTGCAATTCCCGCTTTCGCCCAGACTTACAATCCGGGCGTGACAGTTGGACAGTACGTGAAGTACGGCAATTTTGTGGGCACAGGCCCAGGCTTTGAATCTTTTAACGATTACGACTGGCTAAAACTACAAGTAACGAACGTTTCTGGAAGCGAGGTCACTTTGCTTTCAACTGGTCAATTTAGGAACGGGACAGCCATCCCAGGCAACGGCACCACAAACGTCTGGGACGTTGCAACTGGAACAGATAACGGCGTCCCAAGCACCGAAGGTCCCATCATCGCCGCAAACCTAAACCAAGGCGACTCGATACCGCCACCTAACACATACTCAGTTAACCAAACAAACAGCGCAATGTACCTGAGCGTAACCAGAAGCGTAAATGTTCTCGATGTGGCAATCTCAACGCCAGACTACAACACGACGCTCTCGTACATTTATGATCGAGCATCCGGAATGCTACTCGAATCGATCTCGCAGACCACGACGCAGGCTCAACCTCAACCCGTCAAATCAACATACGCCTACGTCATCATAGAAACCAACATCTACGGCTCAACAACACCCTCACCAACAGTCCCAGAGTTCCCATCATGGACAATTCTGCCATTAATCATGATCGCTTTGCTGACAGTGACAGTTTTTCTGCGTAAGAGAAGCCCTGTAACAAAACGGGCTCCTTAATTTAGCTCCGCTGCAATTCTTTTCCAACGGAGAACGCATCGCCAAGTTTGTCGCCGAGACCATAATACGACATGCTGCCGAATGACCCAAACAGCATCGGTCGCACCTTCTCGATGTCTGGAAGTTTGTTTGGATTTAGAACCTCGCTGTCAGCGACCATTCCGACAATTTCTCCGATGAACATTGTATGCAGGCCAAGATCGACCGTCTTAACCAGACGGCATTCAAGGGCATAGGGAAATTCTTTCACGATCGGGGCATTGACCAGTTTGCTCTTTAGTGGAGTTAGGCGGGTTTCCTTGAATTTGTCACACTCTCTTCCCGACACCATGCCGACAAAGTCGGCCTCCTTGAGATACTTTTCAGAGGGAATATTCACCGTGAATGCCTCGGTCTGTTTGATGTTGTGATGAGTAAGCGTTGCCTCCCTGAGAGACACACTGATGCAGGGCGGTTTGCTCGATGCGATTCCTCCCCAGGCGGCATTCATGATATTAGGCTTGCCATCGGGGCAATATGTTCCAATGATGAGGACCGGAGAGGGGAGCAAAATCGTTTGTGCCGGAAGGAAGAGTTTCATAACTAATTCCTCGTGTGTTTAGCCCTTAGAGCGTCTTTACGGCTGAAACTTTAACGCTTACCACGATTTTGGCTGTTTGTTTTACCTCTTCTTCTGTCATGCTAGACATTTTGATAGCTTCTTTCAACGTGGATTCGCTAATGATATACTCGAGCGGATAGGTTTTTTCCTCTATGACTTTTACTTCTTGGAAGCCCGCTTTTCGGATTAGTTCAAGGTACTTGTCCTTGATTTCTGCTCCAGATATGCATCCGGCGTAAGCTTCAACATTTTTTTGAATGGATTCAGGCAACGGTTTTAAGAGGACAATGTCCGAAATCATCAGGCGACCCTTCGGCGCGAGAACTCTGAAAGCCTCTTCGAACACCCGCTTTTTATTTGGAGCGAGGTTGATTACGCAGTTGGAAATTATAACATCAACCGAGTTGTCCGCGACAGGCAGGTTTTCGATTTCTCCAAGTCGAAACTCAACATTTGTGTACTTGCCTTTCTTGGCGTTGGCTCTTGCCTTGTCAAGCATTTCGGCAGTCATGTCAACCCCGATTACTTTGCCTAGCTTGCCCACTTTCTTAGCGGCCAAAAAGCAGTCAAAGCCCGCACCCGAACCCAGGTCCAGGACTCTTTCGCCCTCTTTCAAAGACGCCAAAGCCGTAGGATTGCCACAGCCAAGTCCAAGGTTGGAACCTTCGGGAACCGCATTCATCTCTTCCTCGCTGTAACCTATCATTTTGCTCACTTGTTCGTTGGTGGGAGCTGAACAACAGCTTACGCTCGAAGCGCAGCAAGAACCATTGGTTTTAGCAACTTTGGCGTAACGATTTCTAACAAGTTTCTTGACTTTTTCTTCTTTCATAATTAACTCTCCTGTTTAGTGACTCCTTTTAGCAAGGGACCAAGAGTCTTGGTAACGGCACCGACCAATCTTTCAGCTTTTAGCAACGTGATGCAGCATACTTCGCCGTCTTTCTCGCAGGCCACTACGGCTATTTTGTCGTTTGGCTTGAAGTTTGCCTTTTCACGCAGATCTTTGGGAAGAACGATTTGTCCTTTGACATCCATAGTCACTACAGCATCGATTCTGCAGCTGTCACCTTCACAACTGGTCACGCTTAATCACCATGAAACAGAGCAATGTGTATCTAAATACTTAAGGCTTTCTGAAAAATCAGAAAAATCAGAATATTTAACTCCAATAATAATTGCCAACAAATACGATTTTTCCTACCAATCAACTTAAATATTCGTTTCATGACCTGAATATTCTAACCAACCAAGGATCGAGGTCAAGACTATGTCTCAACAGGATTGGCACGGAATACCCCGCAAAGAGATACCTTGGCACCCAACGATAGACTACAAAAAATGTATAAGCTGCGGAAAATGCGTCGAATACTGCGCGCTAGGAACATTCGAGTTTGAAGACAAAAACGGCAAGAAGAGACCTATCGTAAGAAACCAAGAAAACTGCGTGGTATTATGCTCGGGGTGCGACTCAATATGCCCTCCGGGCGCCATTAGCCACCCATCCAAGAAAGAAACGCGTGAAGTAATCAGAAATCTGCGAAAAACCCACGGTCTGCACAATGAAAACCGAGAAAAAATAAAAAATTTGCAAAAAGCTCAAGAATTACACCTTCAAAAAAAGGCAGAGTAGATGAGCATAGTTTGAGAAAAATCCTTTTCGTCTGCGTTGAGAATGCCGGTAGAAGTCAAATGACAGAAGCTTTTGCCAGCAAATATGGAAAAGACAGAATTGCCGCTTCTAGTGCCGGTAACAAACCCGCCGACAAAGTTAACCCGGTAGTAGTTCAAGCCATGAAAGAGAAAGGCATTGATATTTCTACAAGCAAGCCAAAACTGCTCACATTCCAAATGGCTCAAGACGCCGACCTAATCGTTACCATGGGCTGTAACGACCAAGGAATCTGTCCCGGACCATTCTTTAAACCAACAATCGAATGGAAGCTTGAGGACCCAAAAGGGAAGCCCATAGAAAAAGTTCGAGAAATCAGAGATGAAATTGAGCGCCTAGTCCAAGAACTAATAAAACAATACGAAAAGGAGCCTCCATCATGAAAATATACGTTGGACTAAAAGAAACGCTAAACCTGCAATATTCGAAAGCGAAAAAGAACCTAACAAGGAAACACATCCTCAATATGACGCGATTTATGGGCCATTTAAGAACAAAGAAGACGCGGAAAAATACGTTAATGCGATGGCCGTGGAGTTGCCTGTGGCGAAGGATAGCATTCAAAGAATTTTCTTTGGCGAATCGGAATGAATGAAGGTCATGTAAGAATCAGAGATTGGGAAGAATTCAAACGGTTAGTCAGAGATAAAAAGCCTAGTTCACTAGTATTCATCCTTGAACAAAACGGTCTTTCACCAAACAGAGAACTCACATCCCTAAGAGTCATAATGCTCCATGACAAGCGCTATTACATCTTCTTAGATTTTCCAAAAGGTGAAGCACTAAGAGAAACCAAAATCTCACTCCACAAAGACAAAAACGGAATCCTAAACCTCGACGAAGACGAAGTCAAAACAATCCTAAAAAAACAATTCGAGAAGGAAAAAATAGAAATTTACTCCTTCTGGACAACCTAAACGAGTCACTAACATAAGTGATTTAGCTAAGTGTTTCCTTTATCGCATCTGCTTTCATCCAAAGAAACTCCAGCCTCCTCAGTGTTTTCTTTTCATAAGTATAATCCCCACTGCGACAACGACTACGACTGCAATCACGGCTACTATTGAATAGATAATTTCTGCCGGAAAAGATCCAGTATGATGAGAGGAAGGCGAAGGAGTTGCCTGGTCTGAAGTTGAGGGGGATAGAGTTGGAGTGGGCGAAGCCGATTTCGAAGGCGAAGGCGTAGTTTCAGTAGGGAGCGTGGCGAAAGCATACACCTTGTGATCCCACGATCCTACGTATACTAAGCAATCGACTATGGCAGGAGAAGAATTCACGTGGTTTTGAGTTGTATAGATCCAAACTTGGGCGCCCGTTGAGGCGTTAAGGCAGTAAACATTATGATCCCAACCGCCCACGTATACGAAGCCGCCGGCAACTGCGGGAGACGAATTCACGCCGCCTTGGGTCGTGTAATTCCAAATTCTCGCGCCCGTTGAAGCGTCGAGGCAGTAAACGTTTGAAGGAAGATCGTTCATGTTCGCGTCTATAACCCAAGAGCCCACGTAAACGTAGCCGTTGGCAACTGCGGGGGAAGAGTCAACCCAACCTGGGGTGGTGTAGTTCCATATTCTGGAACCGTTCAACGCGTTGAGGCAATAGACGTTGTTGTCCTCAGACCCTATGTACACGCGACCATCGATAACGGCGGGAGAAGACTGAACCACATTTCCGGTCGTATACTTCCAAATTTCGCCGCCCGACAATGCGTCAAGACAATACACGTTAAAGTTAGTGGAACCCACGTAGACGCGGCCTTCAACTACTGCAGGAGAAGACTCCACCAAACCGCCTGCCGTGTAATTCCACAGTTTTGCCCCAGTCAATGCGTCAAGAGCGTAAACGTTTCCGTCCCAAGACCCCACATAAACGAAGCCGTTGACAACCGCAGGACAAGACTCCACCGTACTGCCCGTCGTATAATTCCATACTTTGTCGCCCGTGGAGGCGTTCAGACAGTAAACATTGCGGTCGTAACTTCCAAAGTAAACATAGCCGCTGGCAACTGCCATAGAAGAACCAATCGGTGAACCTCCTCGAGCTGTCGAGGAAAGCGTATAGTTCCATACCTTGGATCCATCAGACGTGTTAAGGCAATAAGCGATTCCGCCATCAGAGCCTATATAGACACAGCCATTAACTACTGCGGGAGAAGCCCAAACTACACTATTAGTCGTGAAATTCCATAGCGAAACGGGAGAAGTTGCTGTCGGCATGCTGGTTGAGTATCCAGTATGGGTTAAATCGTGGTGAAACATGGGCCAATTATCGATGCTTGCACTTGCGCCGACACTATTGATGGTCGACACACTCCAAACCTGGATGACAAGAACTGAAATGATGACCAAAGTCAACCTAAGTTTCCTCGTAAATACTCTCTCCAATACATCAATGCAGTGATAGCGGATATTAGACTGTCGCATGACTTTACTCAAGGAGTACACAGACTAATCATAACGTCAACTTTGAACGCTAAAGACGCCAAAGACAAACCAAACTTCAGAGTCCTAACTCAATTAATTTGAGCAAATTGTTGATTTGTATGGCGTTACTTCTTGTCACTAATTGTGAAAGCGTTGGTTTAGCATTTGAACCGACGGTGACCACCTTGCTACCTCTGTAAGAAATGGTTACAGTTAATCCTTCATCCCGCAATTGTTCAGCAATGTTTCTAACTTGGCTTAGGCTGCTCCACAAGGATGTTCTGCCATCCCCCAACCCGCTCAGCACCTTCTTGACGAATTGTTTGTCGATTAAGTCGAGGTCAAATTTTTTGTTTTCCGCCTTAAGTTGCAGGGTTTCCTGGTCGTTTATGGAGACCGCTACGTCGCCTAGCTTGAAAACATGTCCAAGCAAATTCGGCAGCTGCAGATCCGAGCCAAATTTCTTCCCCGTTACGACAGCGAGGTCTATGACAACGGAGCCATCGAGTTTAGCTTTCAATGTACCCATTTCAAGGGTTAGATCGTGAAAGGTCAGCTTAAAGTCTGGTTCTTTTCCTGCAAGTTTTTCGATGAGTTTCATGAATGTGTTGCTGAAATTTTCTGTAGGTTTTGTCACTTTTTAACCCTGCCTTGAAATCCCTTAACTAAGTACAAGTTGCCGCTCGCAGACGGATATTTCTGCTACTGCCACAGCAGTTATGGTGTTTTGCACGAATCTTGTATTTAATTCATTTGATGAACGAGAATTCGTTTCGTCCTTCCAAAATGTGCATGTATACTTATTAACTTGTATACATGTATATTTTTCGTGGTGAGTATCTTGAATGAAACGACGACCATAAGGGTTTCGAAGAAGACAGCCGAAGCACTTGAACTTCTCAGAGCGAAACTCAATGCTGAAAGCCTTGATGAGACAATACAGTCTCTGGTCAAAAAGCAACGAAAGTCCATTTTAGAAAAAGCCTTCTGTTTAGATCAAGGAAGGATCAAGCCCTTTGCGGAGGAAGACCGTGGCGAAGATCGTGATTGACGCCTACGCATGGATAGAGTTCTTCATTGGCAGCAAACAAGGACATGAAGTGAAAGAAATCTTGGAGGAAGCGGAGGAAATTTACACCCCAGGAACTGTTCTAGCTGAGATTGCCCGGAAGTATATCCGTGAGGGCGTTGATGACAAGACAGTTGATGCAAGACTGCAAGTTATTGCCTCAGCTTCAAACATCACGAATGTAGATGTTGAAATAGCTTTGGAAGCAGTGAGATGCTACTCAGAAATTGTCAAATGTGCCAAGAAATCTAAACTGAACACTCCAAGCCTTTTTGACGCCATAGTACTGGGAACAGGCAGATCACTAAAATCAAAAATTGTCACGGGGGATGAACATTTCAGGAACCTTCCCGAAACAATCTGGATAGGCGCAACCGTCTAAAGACCCGCAGAACCCGAAGAGAGAAAAGAGGATTACGCGGGTTATGTCTCCTGTTTAGAAACGGATCAATTCGCATCCACAACTAAAACCCCTGCACTCGATATTGAGGCTAAGAGCATTCTTGCGCGAATCGAAGTTTTCTTGCGTCAAGAACCTTTGCAAACAGCTCGCGCAACCTTCTGTAGGTTGCATCCTTAGGAAAGGATAAACTTTTACATCTGATAAAGACCTAATAAGACGCTATGAGCCCAGTCAAGAAGATGCATTCACCTCAGAGGAATGGACAGAATCGAAAATTGATAATCGTTGCTTCTACCCTGTTATTTGTCGTGGCGATGCTTGCAGTCGTGTATGTCTGGTATCCAAGAAATTCCGCGAATCCCGTCTATAAGCAGCCGTCCGCATCACCCGCTCCGACCACGTACGAGCCACCTGCCTTCAAAGCATTCACAGACCACTACCTCGGTGTCATGCAAAGCTTAAACTCAAGCGAGACGAAAGCCAAGATGGCCCCGCTGCTTAACCCAAGCTACAACCAGACCAGCCTCTTCACCTGGGAGCACAGCAGGCTAACGTTTGTGACAGACCCGGCTGGCTTCTTTGAAGACCCAACTCAAATCCTGAGCAGCGGCAAAGGCATCTGCGTGCAATGGAGCATCGTCTACGTGTCGGCTTGCTTAACGCTTGGCTACCAGAGCAGACTCGTAGTGGCAGCTGACACCTCAAGCTGGACATTCATACACACATGGGCAGAAGACTACTACAACGGCACCTGGGTTCACGTGGACCCGTCCGATTCAGTCTGGAATAGCCCGTCAAGGTACCTTAACTGGGACTGGGGCAAGTACCTCGGGTCGCAAGTTAGAGTCTACGCGTTTGAAGACGGCGCATTCCAAGACGTCACAGCCACTTACGCTGCCAATTCAAGCTAACTGACATTTGCAGACCCCACCGAATCCGTGCGCAAGATATCTTTAGAAATGAGTTGCCCCCATTATTCCATGGAGCAGCCAAAGTGTTAACCATAACTCAACTCACGAAATTCGAAGGCGGCATCTGGCATTCCGAAAGCATGGATGCGCTACCCGACACAATCAGCGACGACAGCATCCTCTGGGTGGACGCCGAAGACCCAACCAAAGCAGAAGTCACCCAGCTAAAGAAACGCTTCGGAATCGCTAACCTGAGCTTAGGGGAGTTAAGCGAGGAAGGCCGGCGATCCAAGATTGAGGAGGAAGAAGCCCGCGTTTTCTGCTTCGTCAGTGTTCCCAGCAGAGAACGATTCGTCTCAGACGTCAAGACCAACTGGCTTACCATTATCGCGGAGAGAAGATGGTTGATCTCCGTGCATAAAGGGCACTCAGACATCACGTGCGAGATCTACGAGAAAATCAGCGGCCACGGCTACTCCGCCCTAGCACTTTCGCCTTCGACAGATATTTTGCTCTACATCTTCCTGGACTTAATAACCAACGAGTTCTTCTTGATTTCCGACAGGATTCACGAGAAACTGCAGAGCCTCAGCAACGAGGCAGGGAATCTCTTCAGGGAACGACCAAGAAAACTAAACATTTCTCTTGGGTTAGAAATTGCCAAATCCAGAGACCAAGTGCTGACGCTCAGGCAGTCGATAGGTCCATTACGTGAAGTGATGGGGAAGATAACACGAGGCGAATTCGCCATAGTCTCCAGCAACATGCTATTCCGGTTTGGAGAACTTTACGACAGGACAATTTCCCTGATCGACTTGGTGAACTCGCATCGGGAAGAAATTCACGACATAGGAGACATCCTGATTAACGTGCAGACGCTGACGACCAACAACGTCGTCAGGATCCTCACCATCATCTCAGCCATATTCTTGCCGCTCACGTTGATAGCGGGGATTTACGGAACCAACTTCGGCCGCGGATTCTTCGTCCCCGGAACCAACAGCAACTACGGTTTCTATGTCATGATAGCTGCCATGGCAACCGTCGCTGCAGGGCTGATCGCTGTCTTTAGGAGAAAAGGCTGGCTATAAGAAAAGTCACACTGACCAAGATTATAACAGGCTATCCTTTCTCAGGGCTGCTCTTCTTCTTGGATTTGAAGAGAGACCGAAGACCATCTACAAGACCACCTTTTGACTGTTCTTGCCTTTCGCTGGCGGAGTCAGGCGACGCGGCTTCTTCAGTTCCCGTGAAAGGGGGCTTTGCATTCTTTATGGTTTTTATGGGTTTTTCTCGAATCAAGCCGTCGGGCCTGTAAATCAGGATTATGAGGAGCGCCAGACCCAGCAGCAGCGTGTCTAGCCACACGACGTCAAACGGAAGGAAAGGCGCGAAGACGTCTCTGTAGAAAGTTATGGTTTGCCTGACGGCGACGAAGATGAAGGTGCCTGCGACGACGCCCCAGTCGTTGGCGGCTCCGCCGAGAATCACCATGACCCAGGGCCAAAACGTCCAGCCGGTTCGGTTGAACGTTGCATAGAACACGTTTGCCGTGTAGAACGCGTACAATGCGCCGGCTACGGCTGCTATGGCGGAAGCAAACACGATGACTTTGAAGCGGGTGCGTTCAACGTCTTTGCCCAGCGCAAGCACTGAGTTCTCGTCGTCTCGGACTGCTCTGAGCATCCTGCCCAGCGGCGAATGAGTCAGCCTGCGCGCATAGAGAAAGACGATGACGGCAACTATCATCATAAAAGCCACCGCCATGATGTTTCTCACGTCACCGGGTGTTAGCCCCGCGAAGGCAAAGCTGCCAGCCCACTGGAACGGGTCGGGAACCGAGACGCCCAATGTGCCGCCTATCAGCGGCGGATAATTGTTGCCAATAACCAAAATCACTTGCCCAGCGGCTAAAAGAACCATGCCCAAGTAGTCCGCGCGTAGCCTCCTTGTGGGGTAAGCTACAATTACGCCTAGCAACGCGCCGACCAGCGCGGAGACGAGAAGTGTGAAAACGAAAATCTCCAAAGAAAGCGAAGCACTCGTAATTAGGACGCCGTTCTCCTTGACGATTATTTGAGAGTTATTACCGATGAAGTTTCCTTGATCAATGCCCAACACTGCTGCCAGCAAACGACCTGGGATGACGCCCGCCATGAAAGCGCCACCTGCAACAGCCAAGACCTTGCCAAAGTTAGGCACGCCCCCGTAGCCATATTCGAGGTTTAGGCTAACGGTGACGATGAGGTAAGGGGCAAAGGTCGCCAGCAAGTTCAGGATGAACAGGTCGGTGCTAGGAAGCATCAGGTTTCCTCCAGAGTTTCTTCTTAAGTGCCCTATAGTTGATGCCCATGATGCCGCTTGGAGCAATCAACAACGTGGCAACCATGGCAATTAAGGGAATAAGCGGCTGGTACGGAATTATCCCAGCACCAAAAGACGTCGCCAAAGTGCTAATCAGGACGCTTTGAACGGTACCTATAATGAAAGCACCGATGACAGCGCCGTAGATGTTGTAGATGCCTCCTATGACGCCCGCGGCGAAGATGCTGATTAGGAAAAAGTTGCTGCCGACATCGGTGTTTCCGATGTACCACAAAGACATGACACTGCCCGCCATTCCAGCTAAACCTCCGGCTATGAACCATGAAACGATGTAAACCAAATTCGTGTTAATGCCTATCGTTCCCGCCAATGGGGGGTTTTCAATTGTTGCCCGCATGGCGATTCCAAATTTAGTCTTGTTCAGCAGCAGATACAAGCTAGCGACAACTGCTACCACTAAGACGGGTGCGACAACGATTATTCCACGAAGACCAAAAATCTGAAAGTCATAGGGCGACAACAAAAAATACCGTGAATTTAAGCGAAAACTATTCTGAAGATAATCGGCGAATATGTTCAAGATCGCTATGAGAAGAATGTCAAAGGCGATGGTTGCCACCATCAAAGCCGTCACAGAAGCATTGCGCCGAGTCATCGGGCGCAAGAACAGCAAATACTGCATTAGAGCCACAGCCCCTCCTATTAGGAAGCCAGGCAGCAGCCCAAAGTACATGTTAAAGCCCCATACTTGAGCTGTGACGAGGCCGACGTAGATTCCAACTGAAGCGAATGATCCATGTGCAAAGTTTGGTACCCGGGTGGTAAGGTACGTCAGGGTCAGGCCAATTGTGAGCAGAGAAAGCAGGCTGGAGGTTACAAGAGCACTCCAGAGTACAACTACATCTACCATCGATGTACGCCTTTCAAAAATACTCTACACGGGAAGTACGCTTATATGCTTTTACATAGTTTGCCTTTCGGGTTCCATAGCACTTAAACGCAAAGATTTCACGGGTAAGAAGGCAATACAAAACGCCAAACATGAAGGACTTCTTCGAAAGACGCCGCAAAATAAACAAATTAGGAGAATTTTTTGTCTGAATCGCTTCGAGTTTCCGAGATTAACGCAAAGCATATAAGCTAACCCATCCAATAACGCTTTTTTATAATATTATAGAAAAAAGTGAGACTATGAAACTTCAAAAAGCAGCAAATATCATGAAGGATATTCGAGGAATATCAACCATTTTGGCAGTTGTTGTGATTATCGTAGCCCTAGTCGTTGGCTTAGCAGGCGGCTATTTCTTAGCACCTGGAAAGTCTACGAGCACAACTGGCAAACTCAGCGGCGTACTCAACATAGGAGCAGCCCTTCCATTGACGGGGGACTTAGCAACATACGGTGCAAACGCCCAAGTCGCGTTAACATTGGCTCAAAACCAGATAAACGCTCTTTTGAACTCTACGAACGCAGGATACTCAATTAACATCATCTATCAGGACACTCAGACGCAACCAGACCAAGCCTTGAAAGCCACTCAGGACTTGTCCTCCAAAGGATGCCAAGTGATTCTGGGATACTACTCCAGCGGCGAACTCAGAAACTGCTTAACCTACGCACAGACTAACCAGATTGTCCTCATTTCACCCAGCTCCACAGCCGTCAGTTTAGCAATTGACAAGCCTTACATTTTCAGGTTCGTTCCGGCAGACGACAAGCAAGGCCCAGCAATGGCTACAGGAATGCATAATGTAGGCATCACATACTTCGTGCCCATGTGGAGAGACGACACTTACGGAGACGGCTTAGTCGCAGCCACTGAAGGCAGATTTACCCAGCTAGGCGGAAGCTTCGACCAAAACGGCATTAAATACGACCCCAACGCCAAAGACTTCTCCAGCCAAGTAAGCGTCTTAGCTCAAGAAGTCCAGAAAGCCGTGACCCAATACGGAGCAAGCAAAGTAGCCGTTTACGCAGTGACTTTCGAAGAAATCGCATCAATCATGGACTCTGCAACTCAATACCCAGTGCTCTCGCAGGTCAAATGGTTCGGATGCGACGGATCAGCACTGTCAGCAAAACTGACCGCAGACACAACAGCAGCAGCCTTCGCGGTAAACGTGACGTTCCCAGCCACATACTTCGCACCGCCAGGATCAGACATACTCAACCAAGTCAGCGACTATGTACATGCTCAAACAGGCCACATACCAGACCCATACGCATACGGCAGCTACGACTCTCTATGGGTGGTAGCCAAATGCATCGGCATGACCCAGCAATACACTGGATCGTCCATAAACAAGATATTGCCAGCCATAGCAAACGTGACATACGGCGCCAGTGGATGGACAGCACTTAACCAGTTCGGCGACAGGACAATCGGTGACTACCAGTTCTGGGAACCAGAATTGCCAGCAGCAGCTGCAGGTCACGCCGGTGGCGTGTATGACTGGAGACTCGCAGGACTCTACTCGGCAGCCACGGATTCAGTGACGTGGTACCCGCCGACATCGTAAGTCCAAAACTCTCCTTTTCCTTTTTTTTGTTTTTGAAGCCGCGAACCAATTCTTCCCTAAATTCACAAGGTCTTACATTTGAATTCGCCGTCTACGAGACAGATTTTCGTCGCGGCGAAGTAGGGAAAAACTAATATCTTCCTACATTGATTTCTCATGATTTGAATGGCATACGGACCCGAGTGATATTTTGGCGCAGACAATCCTAACTGTCAGCAACATAAAGAAGACTTTCGGGGGTGTTACAGCCCTGAGCAACGTCAACATGGAAATCGAAAGCGGTCAGATGACCATGATGATTGGACCCAACGGAAGCGGCAAAACGACGTTAATCAACGTGATTTCAGGGTTCTACAAGCCTGACGAAGGCAAAGTTGTTTTCGAAGGCAAAGACATAACCGGCAAAGCTCCAAACGAGGTAGCCAAGCAAGGACTGGTTCGGACGTTCCAAGTTCCCGCTCCCTTCCAGAAGCTCTCAGTCATGGAAAACTTGCTTATAGCCAGTGCAGGAAACCCCGGAGAATCATTCCTTAGGGCTCCAATCACATCGACGTGGATTAAGCAAGAGCGCGAAATCTACGACAGAGCCACTAAAGTCCTGGAACTGCTCAACCTAAAGAAACCCGATCAACTCGCGGGAGAACTGAGCGGAGGCCAGCTTAAACTGCTCGAGGTTGGCCGAGTATTGATGACCAACGCCCGCATGGTAACCCTGGACGAGCCAGCGTCTGGCCTTAATCCGACGCTTGCCCACAAGGTCTTTGAACACTTAGACGACATCAAGAAAAACTTGGGACTTACTTTCCTCATAATCGAGCACAGGCTAGACATCGCCCTCCAATACGTAGACTACGTGTACGCTCTAGCCAACGGCTCCGTGATCTCGCATGGCAAGGGCGAGGAAGTGATGAACGACCCCAAAGTCATCGAAGGCTACCTCGGAGGAACCTGTAACTGATAAAAATGCAAAATATAAACGCAGGATACGGAAAATTCCATGTCCTCTATGACATCAACACCAGCATCGAAGACAAGAAAATAACTATTGTCGTAGGTCCCAACGGAAGCGGCAAAAGCACGCTACTGAAGAGCATTTTTGGGCTCACCAGCATCTACGCCGGAGACATTTTCCTGGGTGAAGAAAAAATCACCAATCAGGCTCCCCACATTATAGCGAGGAAGGGAATCGCCTACGTCGCCCAGGTCCGCAATGTGTTCCCCAACTTAAGCGTTCGAGAAAATCTTCTCATGTCAGGCTACACCCTCAAGAAAGATGACCTGGGAAAAAGAATCGAAACCGTAGTCGGCTACTACCCTATCCTAACAGATTGCTATGACAGGAGAGCAAGCACAATGAGCGGAGGCGAACGGCAGATGCTCGCCATGGCGATGGCTCTGATCAGGCAACCTGACATCATGCTCTTTGATGAACCCACAGCCAACCTTTCCCCGAAGCTGTCGACGCAGGTGATAGAAGAGATCAGAAAGCTCCGCGACGACCTCGGAAAAACAGTCATGCTAGTCGAGCAGAACGCGATCAAAGCCCTCAAGTGCGGAGACAAAGCATTACTTCTCGTCAGCGGCAAAATAAACTTCGACGGAGAAGCCAGCGACCTGCTTAGCTCGCCTGAACTCGGCCAAATGTACTTGGGCCTCAAGTAGGCACAGCTCAGGAGGAGCAAGCGAGCGAACCCAGCAATTTTAGTTCAAGGATTAGTCATAGGCTTCTCCATCGCCGCCCCCGTGGGACCCGTCGGCATCCTCTGTATCCAACGAACGCTGCTACGGGGTAGAAAAAACGGATTAGTCTCCGGACTCGGAGCAGCCGCAGCCGACGCCGTTTACGGAAGCATTGCAGGCTTCGGACTCACCTTCATTTCAAACGCGCTTCTAGCCGAGCAGTTTTGGCTGCGCCTCTTAGGCGGCATCTTCCTGTGCTACCTGGGAGCCCGAGCTGTGTTTTCAAAGCCAAAAGAGCAAACCAAAGGGGCTTCCGAGGGAAACTTGATCAAAGATTTCACCTCCACCTTCCTTCTGGCAATAACGAATCCAATTGCGATCCTGTACTTCGCAGCCATCTTCTCGACGCTAGCTGGAACCGCAATTACCGACTATACATATTCAGGGCTATTTGTCTCAGGCGTCTTTCTAGGTTCTCTGCTTTGGTGGCTAATCCTGTCGACGGCCACGGGATTCTTCATCCATAAATTTGACGCAAAAAAACTCCGTTATGCCAACATCGTCTCGGGAATAACCATCATAGCCTTCGGCGTCTACTTCCTCCTCAGCCTAACTAATATTCTATGAAAAGCCTTTGCCATAATTTGGCAACCAAACTTCCATTGGAAACACATTAATCTCGCCCCGCATGCAGAGAAAACATGTCACCGACAAGCAACAGATGGACCGAGCCCAATTTCCTGCAAGCCATCGCATGGTGCAAAGCAAGACAGAAGCAGAACATCAAATGCACAATCGCGTTTCTGGGAGGCATTCCCCAAGATGATGCTCAGGCGCAACTGGCTTATGACACCAACATGGACGCGATTAAGCTAATCGGCGAGCAAAAACTAGACACGTCCTTAACGGTGAAGCCATCGGTTCTTGGCGCTCTCTTAGACAAAGTCAGATGCAGTGAAAGAACGTTCACAATCGCCAGGTCTGCCGCGGACCGAAATCTGGGTTTGGAGATTGCGACTGAAGGCCCTGATCTCGTCGCATACGCGCTGGAGACAGCTGTTGCCTGTGCCCAGGAAAACAAGAACGTGATTCTTGACCTTCAAGCATATCTGAACCGTGCAAGCGAAGATCAAAAAGCAGCCGCCAAGAGCGCAGTCAAAGTAAGGCTGGTCAAGGGCGCTTACGTCGGCGATGTGAACAAGCACGAAGAGATTCAAAGCCGATTCAAAAGCTTAGTCGAGGCCGCTTCAGAAAACTCTCAGGAAGTTCTTTTGGGAACTCACGACCTCGAACTGATCGAATGGGTCAAAGCCAGGTTCAGCGGCAAAAAACAAGCAATCGAATTCGGCTTCCTGAAGGGACTCTCAGACAAGACTAAAGTTGAGCTTGCCAAGCAGGGCTGGCGGGTGCTGGAGTACGTACCTTTTGGCGAGAAAACCGAAGCATACGAGAACCGCCGCCTAAAATCTCTCAGGGACCTAGAAGCCATCGGTAAGGCGCCTGCACCTTAGTCAACTGCATCTTGAAAAGACCCGCTTTATTGAACAAACGTTCAACCGACAGTTTTCCGAATATCTTATTTACTACTTGCTGGCAAATGAGAGAACGTGGTTTTATGTCGAATGAAGAAATGCTTGAGGAACTGAAAAAGATACGAGAATCGCTGGAAAAGCCGCCCGCACCTGCACCGCCAAAGGGACTCTGGAACGAATTCAAAGATTTTCTGTCTAAATACAAGGTTTTTGGCCTTGCTGTCGCTTTCATATTGGCAGTGTATCTAGGTTTGCTAGTTCTAGCTGTCGTCAAGGACTTTCTAATACCCGCTTTAGGACTCGTAATACCCGGCATGAGCAACTTGTCAACCTTCACAACTGGACCCTTCGGCGTCGGCGATTTCCTAGTGGCGCTGATAACTTTCATCATCGTCGCCCTCATGGTCTTCCTCGCCGTGAAAGTCGTAAAAAGATGGGGCATAGATTAAACCCCATAATCCCCTTTTTTCTTTCTGCGAATGCACATTTTTGCGCTGCCCAGTGCAGTCGATTATTTGTGTTTGGAGCAACGCTCAACGATATCTCCGACTGTGTTCCAGTTTCGAGTGGTTGCCTGTACCTTCAACTGTGACTCCAGAAACGGATTAGGCATCCCTCCGTCTCCATGGCCACGCGTTACACTGAAAACCTCGGCCCCGCGAGCAGAAATTACGTCTGCGGTTGATTTTGGAATCCTCGCGGGCAGTACAAGCGGAAACTGCGTTAGCGCGGACGCGAGAAAAGTCACCTGAAAATCCGCGTTTTTCTCCTCGTGCCCTTTGAAGGGGTCGAGGGCAATTAGTTTTTTGAGCTGCGGGATGGTGCGCACGAAGACGGCTACATGGAAGGTTAGTGTTTGGCGCAGTTTTGTATCGATTTGTGTTTTGACGGCTTCGGGGTCTGAGGTTTCGGTGTCGAAGATGATGTTGCCGCTCTGCTTGAAAGTTGAAACATCATGAAAGCCCAAAGACGTGAAGGCTTCCTGAAGGGTGGCTTTTGTGACAGTGTGGCCGCCGACGTTGATGCCTCTTAGGAAAACGACGAAGCGGGGCATATAATCGGATTGCCTTGACCCCCTAAATTAACCTGCCGACGAGTCTGCTTGTCTTATTTTTTCGGTTCTCGGAAATGCTGGAATAGATCAATCGGGTTTCTGGAGGGTTTGAAATGGTTTGAAGGTCACTCTAGCAGCTTAATATCCACCATACTGCTCGCGTCAGTATCTCCTTCTTGACCGCCAGAACAGGATCCGCGCAGTAGCTACACCCACCATGATGATTAGTAAGATTATGAGGAATTCGCCGGGGAAGTACCCCACTCCGCTGGAAGCGAAGAAGTAGAACAGCACAACGGCGACGATGAGCCCGATTGGCAGCATGAGCAAAATGCCAATGTAACCGGACCAGGATGATGGGCCTGATCTGCCCATGCCTCCGCCTCCTCCGCCGCCCTGGGTTTTTTGACGTTGTTCCTGAATTTGTTTAAGCCGCTCTTCCGACAGGTAGTACTTGCCGTTAACTTCAACGAAAATGCCCGTTTGTCCAAACCTGCGATGCATGGCTTGTTCGAAGCGCGGAGGCAAACCCAGCTCTTGAATGGTCATGGCTTTTTCTGGGCTGGTGGCGCCTTTTTGGCGGAACGTCTCGATGATGGCGTGGAGTCGTTGGCGCATTTCTTCTCGGTTTCTGAACATTTAGCTTCCTTCGGCGTTATGGTTTTGTGCTTTCTGACTCTTCGAGTCCTTGCATAATTCTTTCGGCGAGTGCTCTCATGGTGTCTGCTTTGACCATGGTGATTCCTCGCCGGTTTCTGCCCGACATGACAAGTAGTAGGTCGCCTGGCTTAAGGTCCAAGTCTTTGCGTGCGTCGGCTGGGATGACGACTTGGCCTCGGTCGCCGACTTTGACTGTGCCGTAGATGTGGGGTTCTTTTTCAGTCATCATTACACACTTTTCCCATATTTCATACAAATATGAAAAGTGTACTTAAGGATTGTCCCAAATCTACTTGCACAAGAAATTTTATTTTTTGAAGTATTTCTTGAGGGGTTGCCAGTAGAATTCTTCCCAACCATCCGCCAGCTCTTCCTTTTGCACCGCTGGGATGTTGCTGTGCACCATGGTTATTTCGGTGCCTTCTGGAACCTTCTTGAAGGTGAGTTCGAACTTGGATGGTGGGTAGCCTTCGGGCCAGTCCGTTGTCTTCCACTCTTGTACGAGGCATTTTCCAGGCTCGAACTGTAGGTACTTGCCGAAGATGTAACCGTCCCATGCCGTGAACTTGCCGTCTACTTTGGCTTTGCCTGTGGCTTTGCTGCCAGTGAACGCGGCGTGTTTTTTTGGGTCTACGAAAGCCTCATAGACTTCTTCGGGCGTGGCGGGTATGGTTACTTTTTGTGTTAAAGTTGTAGTTTCTAACTTCACAGAATTCGCCTGTTATCCATATTGGATCAAAAGGCTTTTAACTTTGCTGCTTCGCTTTAGACTCAAAGTCAGAAAACGTTGCCTTGTGTTACAGGGCGACGAGCGCCACGCCCAGCACGGTGAGTGCTATGCTGAAAGCGACTTTCTTCGACACGTGTTCTATATGCCTAAGCATAAAGTAGCCGAACATGACCACGAAGATAGGTTCAATAGATATGATCGGGTTTGCGATGGCGACTTGGTCAAAGTGGAAAGCCGCGTATGTGAATATCCAACAGACAGCTTGCCCTATGCCTGCTATCCAGAAGAACCGGAGATCCCTTTTCAGGTTCAGCTCGGTTCGTGTCTGTCTAGATGCCAACAGTATCAAGCCGTATGGCAGGAGCGAGAAGGTATACGCTACGGCGACGCCGAATATGGGTGCATCGGAAATGTTTAGGGCGAACTTTCCGATAACGCTGCCAACTGCGATGGTTATTCCACCTATGATTGGAAAAATCCAGCTTTTCAAGCCATCTCTTTCCTTGCATCCTTCTTCCCGACCGCAATATTGCAGGAAAACAACTCCCAAGGCTATGCAAACAATGCCCAGCCAATTCTGCCCCGACAGTGCCTCGCTAAGAAGAACAACGGCAAGCAACGCGCTGTAAAGGGGGTATATGGAGAAGACGGCTGAGTTCGTTGATGCCCCAAGCTTTCGCAGACCCTTGTAGTAAAAGAGGCGCACGATGCCCGGTGAGAGGAAACCGCTGAGGGCGAACAGCAGGACGCCTTCAAGGGTTATGGTTTCCTGCCACATCAGGAAGAAGGCAAGGGGCCAGAGGACTATCATGCCCACAGAGGTGATTATGAGGCTCATGTTGAATGAGTTGGAGCCCGCAGAGTTTCGCCTGACTATGACAACGGAGAAAGCTGAGGTTGCTGCCGCAAGCAAGGCAAAGACAGCGCCTATCATGAGTTTTCATTCCAAAGAATACCTTCAAAGTTAATAAAGCAAGTCTCGAAGTTCAGGCAATGAAGGTTAGAAAATTAGCGCAATTATTTAGCGTTTCATTTGCCAAAGGGGTTCTTTCTTGGTGAAGTTGCATTTGGCTTTCTTTCGCGTGGGCTTCAGCTTTGCGATGCGACTTTTATGTCAGATTTGTGAGCCACTATGATGTCTTGCAAGCTTAAACACTTCTTTCGCCCGCTCCAGCATCCGTATCGTACAGGTTCTTCAATGGTCAATCCATATTTCTTGTAGAGCATTTTGACATGGTTCTCGTCATAGGCAAGCGCATTCTCTGGCTCCTTGTTATCAATTGTTCGTAGTCCCTCGGCGAGAGTATATTTGAAGTCCATGCTGCTCTGTTTGGTTTCAACAAGTTTTGATGATTCTTCGTCAAGCAAGAAGAAAGTAATTAGGCACCTTCCGTTTGTCTTCAGAACCCGCACTAGTTCTGAAAGATAATTTTCGAGGTCTTTTGGCAACATGTGAGTAAAGACGGACGTGAGAAAGATGAAATCAAAGTAGTCGTTTTCGTAAGGAAACTTGAAGTCACTAGCCTTGAATTTTCCTTCTGGGTTATAGCTTTTGTTTTGAATGTCTACGAATTTGAAGTGGAAATTTGGAAACTTGGAACTGATACTTTTTGTTGCCCAGTTGATTCCTTCAGCGTAAATGTCAAAGCCTTCGTAACTGCCTTTTTCGTTTAGATACTCTGTTAAAGGGACGGCCATTCTGCCAATGCCGCAGCCAACATCGAGGACTCTTTCATAAAGTTTCAATTTTCCGAGGTCAATGAAGTATTTGAAAAACTCGTCCCCAACACTTTTGAAGTCTTTTTCGCTGTTTATGCCTATGAAGGCTCTTAATTTTTTTGGGGGAGTTAGTTGGTCTCTTTGACCTGAGAGCCTTTCCTTGATGTCTATAACTCCATAATAGGCTTTGCGAGCAAATTTCTTTGAGACAGAGTCGTCCACGGTTTGCGCCTCTTAATAGGAGCGAAAATTAATTCAAGCTACCCTGAACGACCATATAAAGTGTCATATCTTTGTGCTCATGGTCTTAAGCTGTTTTTTGAATTATTTTTTGCCGTTTGCTTGGCACACTAAGATGCAGTCGTCTTGGATTGCCTGTTTTATTTCTTCATCGGTTTCGCATGCGATCGGTTCCCATGTGCTTGTGTCTTCATCGAACAGGCTGATGTATTTGAGGGTGCTTCTTAACGTGCTGTCTTTGTGCCCGAGAATTTCTTTTACTCTGAGGACGCTTTTTGTTCGGTGATAAACGTCTGAAGCTTTGAATCTTCTGAAGTCGTACAAGCAGATTTGTTTAAGTTCGGGCATCTCGTAGCGTGCTGCTATTCTGTTTCTGTATTGCCGATAGTTTTCTGAGAGTGTTTCTGATTTGCCGTTGTAGAGTTTGCTGTTAGGGGTCAGGTTCTTCTTTTTTATAAAGATTCTGAGCTGATCTAATGTTTTTCCCCTGAGTTTTCCTTCTCTTCCGACTGTGTGTTTTGCGCCTGTCAGGGAGACTATGCCCGTCGTTAGGTCGATGTCTTTTATTGTGAGCCACGTTAACTCGACTGGTCTTTGCCCGAGGTCTTTGCTGATTGCGAGTTTGACGCTCATTTCTAATCTTGCGTGGTCGATTAGGAAGTTTACAAACTCTTCTTTCGGTGCTTTGCGTTTTTTGTCATATCGCTGGTAGAACGGCTTTTCCCACTTGAGTCCGTTTGTTTTGATGTGTTTGTCGTATGCTTCAATTAAGTTTTCTTTTCTTGCGTTCGAGCACTGCTTACTTGATACAAAAAGCTTGACTTCTTCAGGGTCAGCAGTATTACAGTTTCTCGTCAAGTGTCTAAGAATTTTTGCTGTTTTTCTTATCGTTGACTCTTCGTATGCGTTCTTCTTCATCCAGAGCATTATGTTTACGATATTCATATCTGAGGGGGACGCTGTCTTAACTGTGGGGGATGATGTCGCCGTCCCAAAAGATTTCTCTTTTGCTAAAAGAGAACCCTTGCTAAGAGAAAACGCACTGGAATCACGCTCCTCATTTTTAGCGACACATCCCCCACAGAGATTTCTCTTTCCCGAAAGAGAACTCTCGGCAAGAGAAAGGGCGTTACTGTTGCTTTCCATTTAGTATTCCTCGCTTACTGTTGTTGTAAGTATCTGGATAAAAGGCTTACTGTGGTCGTAATTCTTTTTAGTAACTCGGACTCTTTCTTCTTAGATTGAAATGAGAGAGTACATATTAACCGAGAAAGAGCGAGAAGTGATACGCAAGTACCTGAATGATAAAATTCCAAATAATTACTTTCACGTCCTTCACCACAGAGCAAAAAAAAGCTTAGCAACGCTGAAAAGCGACATTGAGTTGCTCGAGAAGCTGACAAGTTAGTTGGCAGTTCCCACTTTCGATTAATCTGCCCGCGACAGCTTCAAGCCTGCTTTATGCTGGTCATAGCATTCTCTGTGTGCTGGTTTGTGTTCAGTGAAGTCATCGGTAACTGCTTCAGGTTCCCATATTGGTTTCTGGCAGAAATAGCACGAGTTGAAGTATGGTTCGGCAGCAACACCAGCGACACTTGCGACAGGTGTTTTATTCGCCTGTTTTTTTGAATCACTGGCATTTTCGGAGAGGGAAAGACGTGTCGCATCCGTCGCTGCTGTCGCTGGCAAGTTCGTTTGCTGGGTTTCAGGTTCATCTTGCAACGGTTTTGCAGAGATTCCACGCCAGATTCTTTCGGCTTTGCCAAAGACGCGCGTGCTTAGTTGTTTAACTCTTGGCTGTTTACTCATTTTCTGGGTGAACGCTTTTTCCGTTAAGGGTTCTACTCCAATGCTTTCGCAGTAATCCTTGAATATCCTGTACATTTCGGCTTTAGCCATCTGTAACTCTTGTTTAAACTCGCACTGCTCCTGCACGAACGCGGCGAAGGGGTCGCTTACCTTTTTGAGTTCCAGAACCTTCTCCTGTTGTGTCTTGGACGTTGTGAAGTGTCCATTGGCTATAAGCCTCTGCAATCCTTGTAGCATCCAGTTCAGTATGCCGCTACGTTCGGCGGGGTTGCTTAGCCATGTTTGTTCAAGGTTGTCTACGCGGTCTGCTTCAGCTATGTGGTTTGGGAACTCTAAGATTTGTACGCGGTCATAGAAGCCGTCTGTGTCGTCGTTCACCTTTGGGAAGCGGTTCCCGAACACCGTGACTTTCCCAACGTTCGTGAACTTGAGCGTTTCTTGATTATTTTTGATTTCGGCGTCAAGTTCATCTTCACCAGTAATGGCTTTCAAAATCGGGGTTTGCAGTTCATGGTTGGTCATTGGTTCAGGGCAGCAAACGTACAATTTGCCATGTAGCCGAGCAAGCGCGAAACGGTTGTTTCCGTTGAGTTCCTCCAGCCGAAGGCTAAGGCAGTTCTCGTTTCCCAAAATGCCTTTTAAGGTTCTATCCCAGACGCCTTTGCCGTTTCTGCCTTTTCCGTAAGCTACCATGAAAAAGTGTTTGACATATGCTGGGAGCAGTGTGTAACCGCTCCATTCCTGCATAAGGTTTACGTCTTCGGGGGCTACCGATTGTGAAACGAAGGTTTCCCATATCGTGCAGGTTGCAATCGGGTCGTATTTGACTGGCAGGCTGTAAAATGCCATTTCGTTCGGGCTAAACTCGGATAGTTCTCCTGTTCTAACGTTCAGCAAACCATTTTCGACGGCGATTTTGTCGCTAAAGTGGAAGTCCGTATAGGTGATTGCTTTCAATGCATCCAGAACGTTTGCACGGTGCATCGCTTTGTACTCGGTTTCCATTGAAGCGGCAAGCAGCTTATGTAAATAGGTCTCGCCATCTTTTACCCAGCGGTGCAGTTCGGGGTCATAGCAGTACAAAGTTTTGGTTTCGCGGTCAGTTAGAAACAGAAAATATTCGTTTATCACCTGAGCGGCTTTCATGGGTTTAAATTGCAGAATTTCGCCATGCTCATCCACTGGAACGCAAAGCTCGCTGTAAGTTGCAGGGTTCTCGAAGTAGTGGAACCGTTTAATGAATGGATCGGCATTGAAGGGTACACAATGATTCCTGCATTTGCCATTCTGAAGTATGTTTCCGCATTGCCCGCAGACTAACGCAGGATATCCCTTGCTATGCTCTTCTACGGCTTTCAAATGTTGGAAATAACGTTCTTTAGCAGGGTTCACCTCTTTTGGCAAGCCCGCGGGAACATCACTCTCAAGGGCGACCTTCTTCTCTTCAGCGTTGTTCTTCTTAGCGTATTCAATTTTGACCCCTGGGTCTACGCAGAAATCATAAATCGTCGTCATCCTCGCCTCATCCTCCCCCATCAACCTTAGCGATAATTCTGCCGTTGTCGCGAACAGTTAAGCCAGCGCCAGTAAGCTCATCGGCGTATTCCTTAGCTCGTACTTTCGATAGTCCCGTCTCGATCATATACCTGGCAAGTATTTGGTCCTCGTTCTTCTGCGGATTGCCATCGATCATGTTCAATAGCTTTTGAAGACGCATTTTCTTCAACCAGGCTCCGTCTCGGGCATCGTTGGCTTTCTCCATTTGCTACACACTCACAATCCCCTCGAGCAGTTAGCTTATTAGGGTACTGACCTTGCATGTTTTGTCAAGTTTTAATTTACAAAAGATTTGGTGACAAAGTAACCGCCAAATTGACAGTGAGTTCTTTTGACTTGACTAATGCGCGCACCCCTTCAGCATACGCACGAAGGTATGAGAAGTACGGTTCTACTCCTTGGACTCTTGACAACAACAGTAGAAATTGACTTTCGAAAAACACTCCAAATAGAATCGAAAACCCCAGATAACCCTATGGACATCACACGATAACCCCGCGATAACTACCCGAAAATGTCGATGGGTTACCGAGGGTTTCTGCCCTGAAATGAGGAAACTCGGCTTAACCAGCGCACATCATTGAACTGGGGATCATGTAGCTCTGCCAATAGGGATGAGGATCGACTTCCTCATGCTCCAATTATTTGTTTCTGCGGGTGAAGAAATTTGATACCGCGCATCTTGAGTTTGCTACACCATCTTTGTACCGCATTTTTTACAGTAAACCGCTTGCGCTTTGTTCTTTGTTCCGCAGTTTGAACAAGTTATTTCAGTTACGATTGGCGTGGTTGTTTGTTCACCTCTAACTCTTTTTCCACAAGATTGACACCAGACTGCATCGCCATCGTTTTTTGAGCCGCAGTATCTGCAAAATAACACTGAGGCTTTTTGGGTTGAAGGAATTGTAGATTGTGGAGACGCTTGTTTCTTCGTATTCTCAGCCAATCTTAGGTTGGTTATTTTAGCTGTTGCCTCTTCAAGCGAATTTTTTTCCCACTTGTGGCTTATGATAAATTCGAAGAGAGGACTTTGTTTGGAGCCTGACTCATCTTCAAATGTTATCATGAGCGCCTTGTGTGACGTTTTGACCAGCAATCCAGCAACTCCAATCAGAATTGCGTTAGCTGGGTCAACGTATTTCTCGTTAGTAATTCTTATGTCCATTATCTTGCCAACAGGTATCTCCATATGTGCAATGGACGATTCAAAAACTACTCGACTGAAAGGATCAACAAGCATGCTTAACTTGCCAGACGCCTCTTCAGGACACAAAGTGTGTCCACCCAAGTATTTTACATTGTATTTCAAAGTTTTTGTCTCGTCTTTATTGTTGGTTAATGTCACTTTTTCCTTCCCTCTACTCTCCAGCTACTCGTTTTCCGCACTTCTGGCAAAACTCTGCATCGACTTCATTCTCAGCACCGCAGTTTATGCAAAATCTTGGCTCATTTGAGACCTTGTGTCCTCTGGCAGCATCTGTTTGACTGACGATCGTCTCCACGGCTTTCGCTCGTTCCAACTGAAGTTTTTCTTTGCGGATTTTTCTTCTCCACAAGAAGTACGCAACAACTATAATCCATATGATTATCCCAATAATCAATCCTATAATAAAACCCGAAATTGATGAATTTGTCTCTGCAGTTGTTGAGTCGGGTAGGCGAAATGTCTGCAGACTCTGTTCAAAAGTGGGTAGATAAATATTGTAATCGACATCGATTGTAGTGTATGTTATCATGTAACAATACCCGTTTTCGAAAGTGAATACATGCTTTTGTTCGTAGTTCAAATTTGCTATAGTTGATGTATCATGAATCTCATAAAAGGATAATCCGCCTATGGTACGATAGTCTTCTGAAACAATATTATAACCAGTGGTTGTCAAGAAATTGTTCTCCAAAGAAATGACATCTGAAAGAGTTGCGGCAGGAGGTCTATCTACATATATGTCGATGTTTAAATGAAGAGCAGGACCTGCAAACATCACCTCGTCAGGAGATGCTAAGCTTGCAACTTTATCCCATCCACTTGGAGGAGTTATCGAATAATTATATGAATCATTAGTGAAGGCTTGAGCCGATTGGATTAAGAAAGTTGAAGAAAGAATGAATGTTGCAAAAAAAATGACCAAGATTTTTTTCATTAAATTGCCCTCTTTCTCCACTATTACATTTCCCTGTTTTGCTATATAAAACCTCAGTAGTGTACCAACTTAGTAATCGAATATAGTAACATAGTTGCTGACCATGATTTGACAAACAGGGTTGAATTTGGCGAGGTCTGGTGTCGGAACAGTCATCGGCAGAAAGTCTGTAAGCAAAGGGAAAGAGTATGCGAGAATTTGGGTTTATGTACCCACAAAGGTCAGCGAGGACACAGCATTTCCGTTCAAGATCGGAATGCCATGTTTAGTTAAGATAGAGGGGGAGAAACAGCAACTTGCCATAAAGCCGATCTCAGAGGAAGAAGCGGAAAAACTCGGCTGGCGAAAACGAAATAGAAGAAAGTAATTGGTAGTCTTTTGTTCTGGACTTAAAGATATTCATCATCAAAGAACAGGTCTTCAGAATCTATGTTATCACCAGAATCTCCGATGTCATCGTCTTTTGGAGAACCACATTTTCTGCAAACAGTCGAATTTTCACTGTTCTCGCACCAACAATATTTACAGCGCCACAATTCCTTGCCCCTCCAGAAGAGACTCTATTTTCTTTTCCTGAAGAGTTTGACATCTTCCATTTCGGTAACATATTCAAACCCAGCTTCAACTAACGCCGATGCTTCTTGCAGATTCTTAGCAACTTTGCAGGTGTATTCATCATTACCCAAATCGCCAAGCAACTGAACGTATCGCAGCGTTGTCCTCAAATCCTTATGTCCGAGGACGGCTTTAACATACAGCAAGTCTTTGCTCTTGTGGTATTCCATCGAAGCCTTGAAGTGGCGAAAATCATAAAGTCGGATTGTCCTGAATGTCGGGTCTTGAAGTTTATCAGCTAAGTGGTTTCGGAGTTTGCGGTAACTTTCGCTAATGTTGCCAGATTTAGTTGGGAAAATTCTATCATCCAAGTTCAGGCGTTTCTTGTTGATATACCGTTTCAGCATGTCCAGGGTGTTAGATTTCAACTTCAGGACTCTGCCAACGCAGTGCTTCGCGCTTGTGATGTTGACTGTTCCGTCTTCCAGATTGATATCTTTAATTTTCAGCCAAGTCAACTCAATGGGTCTCGAACCCAAGTCTCTGGACATCGAAAGGAAAAGAGCCATGCGAATCTTTGCGTAAGAAATCAGCATGTTAATTCTTTCTTCACTTGGAATTTTGGGCAGTTTGTCATATCGTTCATAGAACGGCTTATCCCATGCTCCGCTGACAGACCGCACAAGCAAATCGTAGGTTTCAATCAAGGTTTCCTTAAACCCGTTGGTGCATTCCACGTTTGCAACGTAACCTTTCACACTCTCAGGGTCCGTCAAATCACAGTGTCTTTGCAAATTCCTTAAACGCTTGCCAGTTGCTTCAATCGTGCTTTCAGCGTATCCGTTCTTCTTCATCCACCAAAGCACGTTGGGTATGTCACAAACCTCAATAGAGGGGGATGGTGTTTTAGTTTCGGGGGATGATGTCGCCGTCCCAGTCTGATTGGGAAAGATGACGAAATCATGACGGACAGACCCCAACCGCGCGAACCCGCTTTTAAAATGAACAAGGAAAATAAGCAGGCAACGCACAGCTTAGCTGAGAGGTCCCTTGCAGTGCAGGGTTCACTTCTCGATTGGGTAGCTGCGGAACCATGCAGGTACGTCCTATGAGCAGCCGAACCTTCACATTGCCTGATGGCAGACAGCTTGGTTACGCGGTCGAAGGCGAAGGCAAACCTGTCATTTACTTTAATGGCACGGCAAGCAGCCGACTTGAAATCATGCTTCTAGAACAGTTCGCAAGTGAAAATCGGTTCATGCTTATTGGCGTAGACCGCCCAGGATACGGCTTATCAACCTTTGCCGACAGATTCAGGCTGAGGGACTTCGCCGTCGACGTAAACGCGTTGGCAGATCATCTTGATTTAGGCAGATTTGGTGTTCTGAGCTGGTCAGGAGGCGGCCCCTTCGCCCTCACCTACATCGCGCTCAACCCCGACCGCGTAACCCACGCCGTCGCTGTAAGCTCCCCTGCTCTGCCGTTTAACCCGTCAGCGGCCCACAACAACAACCCCCTTGCCAAAGTCGCCATGAAAGCACCCTTCCTCGCCAAATGGGCACTTGGCATGTTCCGAAAATCCGTGTTCAACGCCAACGAAGACATAGACGGCTACTTGAAGTCCCGAAGCGGCAAAAGCATGCTCGCCGACTGGCCCCCACCCGACGCCCGCTTCTTCGCCGACCCCGCTTGGCTAAAGTTAATGTACGCCGCCATGGCGGAAGGCTTCAGGCAAAACGGCAACAGCATTAACGTAATCTATCATGAGCACCGCCTCTTCATGGAGCCTTGGAACGAACCCATAGAGCAGATTCCCGCAGGCAAGCTGACGCTCTGGCAAGGCGGCCAAGACAAAACCTGCCCCGCCATCAACGCGCAAAAGATTGCTCAAACCATCAAAGGTACCCGCATGGAGCTTTTCCCCGACGAGGGGCACTGCGTCATGTTCGCCAAAACTGAAAACCTCGCCAAAGACCTCAACCAGTGACGCCAAAGCAACCAAGAAATTTTAGGCGGTTCAAGGGTTTCTGAGGTAGAGAGCGATTCCTAAAATCAAAAGCGCAACAAAAAGGGAGAATTCCACTAGCACTCTTGGGTGAAACACAGTTATCCCCAGACTGCCAAGGTTGAATAAAGTGTAGAGCAGGAAAGCAAGGGGCACGAGGCTGAGCAACACCAAAATTTTACCTATCACTCTTCTGTTCAAATCTGTCTTGCTCTTGGGCAATTGCGTAAAATGGATTAATGATCAGGGCAACAAAAGGTTTTGCTAAACTAAAAAAGGACAAGGGCTCTCGCGCGCGCAGCGACGTTTGTGTACACGGAGAAAATGGCGGGCGTAAGCTTACTGTCTATCGACGGGAGGGCAGACTACGCACTCTTCTACGGCAAAGACCCCAGTTCCTGAAGTGGGCAACGAATCTGTTCCTGCACAACTGGAACCAAGGAAACCTCTGCCGCCTCACCAAATAGAAACACAGAAAGCAATATGGTGGGCCGTACCGGACTTAACCCCTACACAGACCGTGTAAAAACTTGAAATTAGAACCGAGAAGCGCTTGGCATTCAAACCCTTGTCTAACGCCTCGTCGCTCTTTGTCTAATCTTTTTTACGCTTTAATTAAAGCAATTAGCATGCTCACTCCAAGAATATTGATGGCCCTTCGCATGTTGTAGGCAAGCATCGTAAATCCGACCTCTCCTCTAACCTTCCTAAGCCCCTTCAAAAGCAAATAACCCTGATTAAACGCTCGCTTCATCGTCCCAAACGGGTGTTCCGCCAACATCCGCCTCAAATGCAACTTCTCCTTCCCTTCAGGACCATCCAACCTCACCCTCAACCTGTCCACAGCTCCATCATACTCCGACCTGTACGTGTACCTACCGCGCTTGTTCCGAGTACACCTGCTCCTTACAGAACAGCAAGCACAACATATCGATCTATACAATCTGCCTTCAAGCCCCCTGCCGCGGCCACCACGCTTCCAAAAAGGCATCTCATTTCCTGCAGGACAAACGTAGATGTCTCTGGCTGCATCGTAAACAAAGTGGTCAGAATAAAACTCACGCTCAGGAACACCCACACTCTTATACGGATTCAAAACCGAAGGTATCGGCATAAACACGGTCACACCGTTGTTCTCGCAGTCAAAAACATCCTTCTCAACATAGAATCCCTTATCGCTAACAACATCCAGCCTATCCACGCCTAGCGTCTGTTTCGCTGCTTCCGCATCCTTGGCGAGTTGATGATGGTCAGTTGAATTGTTTATCACATCAATCCACAATGAGATGCTTCTTCGCGTCCACAGACGTCTGGACATTGTAGCAGACATCCAGCCTTTGACTGTCAACCCTCATCAGTCTGCTGTCAGGATCCGTGAGCGAAACCTCCTTCTGACCTGTCTCTTTCATCTGGTTCTGAACCCGCTCGTACTGCTGCTTCTTCTCTTCGAGCTTGCTTATCTTCTCCTTGAACTCATCGACTTTGAGACTTTCAGCCTTACCTGAGTCCACCTCGTCGTTTTCATCCATCAGCCTGAGGTAATCCGCGATCTTTTCCTCTGTCCTTTTGAGCCTCAACGCGACGGTTTTCTCGTTGAGGTTGTTGCTTTTTGAGTTTACAGCTTTGAACTTGCTGCCATCTATGGCAACGATTTGAGCGCCATACAAATCTAACGATCTGCAGAGATAGATGAATTCTTTGAAAACCGGCTTTATACAGTCAACGTTGTTTTTTCTGAAGCCTGCGATGGTTTTGAAGTCCGGAGCAAGCTTCTTCATCAGCCACATCGCCTCAAGGTTACGGTGGCATTCTCTTTCGAGTTTTCTGCTGGATCGGACCTGGTTGAGGTAGCCGTACACGTACAGTTTGAGAAGATCTGAAGGATCATAAGAAGGTCTTCCTGTTTCGCTGGGGATGGAGTGTTTGAAGCCGAGCTTTTCTAAGTTGAGGCTGTCGACGAAGGCGTCGATGAACCGTACCGGGTTTCCTTCGTCAACGTATTCGTCGAGGGTGTCGGGGAAGAGTATGGTTTGTTTTCTGTGGATGCCGTCTATGTGTTCGCTCACGGTTGTTGTTGGCTCCTTTGGCCGCCGCTTCTTCCTTCTCGCGGTATATAGGGTTCATCGGTTACGATGAGGTACACGGTTTTTCCGAGGTATTCTTTTGGGCAGGTTACTTTGGCGCCTGTGCCGTAAGCTGTGACTTGTCTTTTCATGAAGCCTACAACGCCGACTACTTTGATTTCGGTGACGGGTTGAAAATCTACTTTCGATGGCATAATATAGCTATAAGGCATGTTCAATACATATAAAACTTGTTATTTCCCAAAAACCAACATAGTTTTCACACAGTCTGTACACGGTATGAGTCCCTTACTCAAACTCGTTGAATAAGACTAATCTTTGTAAATTTTGACCGAGTTTGGAGGTGCCCGTCCCATACCTAAAATGGTTCAAAACTTTTCTTGACACTTGACTTCTGATTTTTTTCTCTAGGTGCTGGGTGGGGGATCCTATCCCCCAATTTACCAGTAAAAAAACAGGCTCAATTTTGTAAAAATATTCAAATCTGCATATCTGATAGCAAAGCAAATATGTAGTTATGAATTTTGGCTCGAAAATGAGGGACACCTTTTTGCGGGATTTGAACCCTCTAGCCAATGGAGATGTCACCCACATTTTCCCTTTTTTCAAGATTTTCAAATTAATTACTTGTGAGAGTTTTACACCATTCAATAATGGTTTTCTCAGCTTCCTCTTTTTTATTGAGAGGCTCCTCGAGCATAAGTTCACCGATAAGTTGGCTATTTGATAGCAGGGCTTTTGTTTTTTCCAATGCTTTTTGGTTCTGTTTCGTTGTGGTTAAGAATATGGCGACTTTCTTGCCTGAAAGGTCGTTGTGGTTGATGTAGGTTCGGATGGCTGGTGTTGGTGATGATGACCATACTGGTGTTCCGATTATTATGAGGCTGTAATCTTTGGGCGAAAGTTTGGTTTCGCCTATTTTGGTTCCTTTGCCTTGGGTGGCGTCTTTTCCGCCTGATAGGAACCCTATTGGTCCGCTGCGTTTTTTAAGGTCTATTATTTCTTCTGCGTCTGCGCCGATATTGGCGGCTATTTTTTCAGCTATGAATTTCGCATTACCTGTTCTGGTGTAATAGACGACTAAGCTCTTCATTTCTGGTCAGCAATTGTTACTATGGAGGGTTATAAGAGATTTTTGTCCATAGACGCTAATCAGCGTAAAAGCCGTGGAGATGTCACCCGAAGACACAAAATTTAGTTGGTTTAATGATATTTGATGTACCATTTACCATGAACGTTCGCTTTTAGATAAACATTGCGTCGAGAAGGGGATTCTAACCCCATTTTACCAGTAAAAAGATGTTAAAGATGAGTTGGACCGGACTTATCCTAAAAGGCATGAGTTAGTTAGATGGATAAAGCCAATTGCGGAGTAGTTTTGTTAGCTGGGGCATTGCGAAATATGTCAGCCCAAGCACTAGAATGGTTGTAATCACGAGGTTACTCGCGAGTAGCGGCCAAGACCTAATGAAGGGATTGAGAAAAAAATTTGCAGCCCAACTTATTATGTAGGCTGCCACAAAAGTAACGAAAGCCATTTTCCAGCGTGGAGGAGGCTTGATCGCCTCCAATTTGGGCAAAGTAAACCAAGTCTCAAGCCCAGTGGCACTCTCATAATGTGGAGTAGAATAACTGTTTACCTCCTCGAGCATCTTTGCTCTATTCGCTGATTTCTGCCAGTTTTCCAAAGAAGCCTTATCCCTGAATCTGGTGATAACATAGCGCATGCCAGAGTTGCAGCCGCCTGGAGCAATAACGGTTGTATTTAGATAGCCTGGAGCCATCTTCTTTATTTCCAAAAAACGTCTATGCCACTCATCATAATCGGCTTCCCTACCAGCCCTTATTTCTCTGCTAATAATCTCTGTGACTCCAATAGCTTCATCTATCACCATTTTTCAACTTGCACTCCTATCGGCTATTAAAACAAGACATTTACACAAGATAAGCACTATTTTTTAAGCGTAGCTTCAATTGCTGTGTTGATGCTAACGTCTTTTCCTATAGGGAACCCGCCCGTTTCCTTCTCAAGATCAGTCAACAATCCGAAGTCTTTTCGGTTGACTTTCGCTCTTGTTTGAAACGCCATTCTTGTGTTACCCCAAGGGTCTTGGACAACGCCACTAAATTTTAGTGCAACGATAATCTTTCGGGTTATCCCACGTATGGTAAAATCGCCCTCGACTGTGAAGTTGTCTCCCGGCTCGACTTTCATTCCAGTGCTGGAAAAAGTCATCTTCGGATGTTTTTGCACATCAAAGAATCTCGGACCTCGAAGATCTGCGTCGCGTCCTGAGTGATGCGTATCTATACTGGCTGTGTCTACGCTAAACTCAAAACTTGATAATAACGGTTCATCAGCTATCCTGATCTCGCCAGAAATCGAGTTAAAACGACCCCTAACTTGACCCACTATCAGATGCTGTGTAGCAAATTCAGCGAAGCTATGTACTGGGTCAACGACGTACTCTCCTGCAGGAGGCAACGGGCTCCCAAAATAAACACGTGAATTGTATTTTGACTTTTCCATATGAGGTAACCTCTCTTTTCAAAAGGAAGCGTGCGTTTCTTTCGCTTTCCTCAAATAAAAGTGGTTTACACAGCTATTAAATACTTGGCAAAGCTATTCTTGATTATGGCAAAAGAAACGAAAGCAAAAATAATGGTGACCAAGGACGGCCCTTATCTCGTAAGCGGCGGTTTACCCATTGACAAACAGATAATTGGAATAGGAAAAGAAGGCGAACCTGAAACATGGGTTCAAGGAAAGAAAGTGCCTGCTGGCGAAACATGTGCATTATGTCGCTGCGGAGAGTCAAAAAGCAAACCATTCTGCGATGGCACACATGGCAAAATTAAGTTCAACGGCACCGAAACTGCAACCAAAATAACACATGATAAACAAGCAAAAGTCATGGATGGACCAACTTTGAAGCTGGAGGATGTTCCCGCGTTGTGCGCAGCTGCTAGATTCTGCCACAGAGGAGGAGGAACATGGGAACTAACCCACCACTCTGACGATCCAAAAGCCCGCGAGTTAGCTATCGAAGAAGCATGCCAATGTCCATCAGGACGACTCGTTGAATCTGACAAAAAAACCGTGAAAGTTTTCGAAAAAGAATTTACGCAGTCAATAAGCCTCATAGAGGACCCACAGAACAAGGTAAGCGGTCCAATCGGGCTCAGAGGTGGCATACCGGTGGAATCTTCAGATGGAACTACCTATGAAGTTCGGAACCGCCAAACCCTTTGCAGATGCGGCAAATCCCAGAATAAACCTTTCTGCGACGGCTCTCACATTGACGAGGGCTTCAATGACGGCGACGAATTTCTAAAATAACTGACTGTTTGCGTTTTCACGTTAGTTTGTGTTTATGAGCCGTAGTAGGCTTCTTGTTGATTGATTTGCATTTCGTAACTTGTGTATGAAAAGGTGCATAGCTTTTCTGCGTATCCAGTCAACCGTTGCTTCAAAGGAAAGCAAACTCTTCAAGATAGAATACCTAAGAAGCCTACGCCTCAAAACGTCAAGGAGAATACAGGCCAGAACGACTAGGTGCGCGTGTATAAGCGCCGCTTCGCTCGCCCTAAACCTATACTCCCCAAAACCTAAGGCTTTAGCCTCCTTATAGAAGTCTTCTATCCGATGCCTCTCCAACGCATGACCCAAAATCAACTCAACACAACAACCCACCAGATCAGTACACAGAAAATGAACATCCTTAGTGCCTGCCTTAACGTTCATCACGATTGAGAAATAGCCCATCTTGGGCAAGAACACATCAGCCTTGAATACAGAGTAGACCTCGCCGTTAACCAAAACGTCAAAGAAGCCGCCCTCTGCACAAATCTTATCAAAGAGCTCGTCTATTCGGTACCTTTTTCCCTCTAAAAACACGATTCTATTGCTTTTTATTTCGCCTACCCAGCTGTACCCGTATGCTTTGCATTTTGAAGCCATTTCTTGACAGGTGAACCAGGAATCCCACAGCCAAATCGTCTTCTTCGCCACTGGAGTATGCTCATCGATGATGTCGCATGCTAACTGCAGCCTCGTTTTAAACTCGATTCCCTTCTCGCTGCACTTCTTCTGGTTGCCATACAGCTTTAAGCCGTCGGGAACGGCGAGGCCGTTGTTTACGTAGAGGGATGTCACGTAGTCGTGGCTTAGCACTGTTCCCATCGTTGAGGAATGGTTGTAGCCGACCATCTGGGTGTTTTGGCTGTACTTGCGGC
>Ga0209777_10000115_pt1 | contig 133524 bp, 128 predicted proteins | sample FrelakmetHBP12HB_FD_187147 | JGI IMG/M metagenome (GOLD analysis project Ga0209777, IMG submission 187147) | Freshwater lake sediment microbial communities from the University of Notre Dame, USA, for methane emissions studies -HBP12 HB (SPAdes)... | ecosystem: Environmental > Aquatic >... | reverse complement strand
GGGATGACACGCCTGGACTCGATCATGTTGCCGCACTTAAGGCAGAAATAATTCACCCTCGTCACCTCGATCTTGAACTGGTCCTTGAACAAGAAATCATAGAAGATGAGCCCGCCCTCTTTGGCATCGGCATCCTTCTTGTCCCCCTCCCAGTCGCATCTCGGGCAGCGCAGACGATTCGCCTCGGAGACAAATAACACATTGCCGGGCAATATCCCTTTGCGCACCAACAGCCATCTTCGGTCCAATTCGAACCTTCGGTCATTCCGCTTCTGCCTTCCCGACGCGAAAGGGTTATCGTCTCGACGGTATCTGACATATTCGAGTAGTCGATGTATTGTCCCAGATGTGGAACCGTATTGGTGGATGATGCCCTAATGTGCGGGCGTTGCGGCTTCCATTTCGATGAGCCGTTTTATCCCCAAGGCAGGAAGGGACAGCACTCAATGATGTGGTGGTTCGTCGTCATCATGCTGGGGCTGGTGGCCGCTTCGATCCTCATGTCCGCGTTCTTGTACCTGATGGTGACATGGGGCGGCTAAGGTTTCAGTTACGGCACGATGATCGGGCTTCGCTGAATGAGCTTGAGTGATCGAATTAGGGAGCAGGAGCGCCGAGGGGGAGATTTGAACTCCCGAGTCCTTGCGGACACAAGCTTGCTGGATTAGCATAAAATGTTCCAGGCTTGCGCCTTACCGGTCTGGGCCACCTCGGCTTGACGGCGGCCATACCCCTTTTGCCAATTAAAGGTTTTCTAGTTTGTCAGAAGTCCGGCCGGCTCAATGTATCCTTTATGGTGGGGCGAATACGGCGGGCCATCTCCAGCTCCTTCGCATCAAGGTCCAGGACGACCACATCGTCCTCGAAATACTTCGCCTTTGACATCAGGTTCCCTTTCGGTCCGTAAGCTTGAGCGCCGCCGAAGAATACCATGTTCAATTGCGTGCCGACCTGATTGGTGTACAACACGTACATGGTGTTCTCGGTCGCTCGAGCGGGCAGGATTCGTTCGAACTGCTCCCTTGAGGTCGATGGGGAAGCAGAGATGCAGAGGATTGCGTCCGCCCCAGCCAGCGCGTATGCTTTCGCCAGCTCCGAGAAGAACAGATCATAGCAGATGCATGCCCCGTACTTTCGGCCGAACAATTCGAACATCGCCGGGCTCTGGCCTGGGGTGAAATAGAAGCGCTCCTCGAACGGGCCGAAGTTTGCAAGATTCACTTTATCATACACTTGCACGTCCCCATCTGGGTCAACAGCCACTGAGGAGTTGTGCATCAATCCTTGCACGTCATCGTTCCAGGTCGGCATGCCGAAGACGATGGCGCATTCCCGCTCCTCGGCCATCCCGGCAACCCGGGTCACCGAGCGGCCGTCGATGCGCTCCGCCAGCTTGAACATCTGATCTCGGCACATGTAACCGGTCAGGAAAAGCTCTGCGAAGACGTAGATGTCCGCCTCGACCTTATCCAGGCACGCCTCCATTCGTCGGAGGTTCTCGACCTTGTCCCCTAGGGCGCAACGGGTCTGAGCGAGCGCAATTCTTGTCATAACTGCAGCCGATAGGATTCGCGGTGGTGATATTTAGATTCACGCGCGAAAAACGATAAGAGAGGGAAGAGCATACACCGCTGTATGCTTCCCCAGCTGCGCGAAATGACAGACGCCGTCATCAAGGACTTCATCCGCCAGAAGGTGGAGGAGAGCGGCGCCGCTGGCGTGGTCATCGGCCTGAGCGGCGGCATCGATTCCGCGGTGGTGTCGGTGCTTTGTGCCAGCGCCATCGGCCCGGAGAGAGTGCTGAACCTCTTCATGCCTTCCGCCAAGTCCTCGAAGGAGGACGCCAGGGACGCGGAGGAGCTCTCCCTCAAATTCGGCATGAAGTTCAAGGTGATTGACATAGAGCCAGCGGTCGAAGGCTTCCGGTCGATGCTCCCAGAGCTCAAAGGTGACAAGCGTCTCCTGGGCAACTGCATGGCGCGCTGCCGCATGATGGTCCTCTACGATCTGGCCAAACTTGACAATAGGTTGGTGATGGGCACCAGCAACAAGAGTGAGCTGCTGGTCGGCTACTTCACCAAGTTCGGGGATGGCGGGGTGGATTTCAGCCCGATCGGCGACCTATACAAGACAGAGGTGCGGCAGCTTGCCCGAAAGATCGGCGTCCCGGACAAGTTCGTGCAGAAAACACCATCGGCTGGACTGTGGGAAGGGCAGACGGACGAAGGCGAACTGGAGATATCTTACGACGATCTCGACGCCATCCTGTTCGGGATCGAGAACGGTATGGATCTCGAGGACATCGCCCGCCGCAACATGATCCCGGAGGACAAAGTGGAGAGGGTATGGAAGCTGTATACCAGCTCGGTCCATAAACGCAAGACGCCACTGATTCCCAAGATCGGCCTGCGCACTATCGGGCTGGATTGGCGGGAGTGATCTCCGCCTTCGTTTCCATCGCCTTGAGGAAGACCTTTTGGTCCAGTGAGTCAAAGATCACCTGGTCCGTCTTCTTCCATAAAGCCCAATTGAAGCGACGTGGGTTCTTGAGCGTGAGTCGGATGAGGTTGTGACGCTGCGTCGTTACGTAGAGCGAAGTGCCCTTGAAATCGAAGAAGACGCCTGTGCGCCTCGGTCCCCTGTCCAAGACGTTTATCGACTTGATTTCCTCCCTGGGAATGACGGAACGGAAGAGCCAACCTTGACGGAGCACAAGCTCGGACTCATTAAGGGCATGGTTCGTCATGATCGGTGATACCCCAACCGTAAGCACCAGGACCGCTGAGACCAAAGCCGCCACCAGCGCCGAAATGGTGTCGAACCCGAAGCTTAGCGAAACGAACAGGTTAAGGAAGACCATGCTGACGAGCAGCAGGATGAGTGGCGGCAGGAAGACGCCTTTGTTGTATCGAAGCTCGATAATGGTCATGGGCAGATGAGGATGATTCATTATCCAGATATTTCTTCTCATGCCATTGTTCAATCAAGAAACGCGAAAGATTTAATAACGATCGCCTTATTGTGCCCACTACACGCTCCCGTAGTGTAGCGGCCAATCATGAAGCCCTCTCGAGGCTTCGACTCGGGTTCAAATCCCGACGGGAGCACCAAAGTTCTATCCATCTCGATATCTTGCCCGATGTGATTTCTCGATCCGCGATCAGGAAAAGCCAAATACGAATTCCCTGTTTGTTAATGAAATGGGGGAATCTGCCATGTCACAACCTAAACAATTCACAGCCAAAGAGGCAAAGGTCATTGGTGAGCAATTGGGCATCGACTGGAAGGAGTACGACGTCGAGCAGTTCAGGATGGGGCTGGATGTGGAACTCGAGCATGGGACGGTTAGTCCGAAGACCAACGTCACCAACGATGACCCGATTCTGACAGCAAAAATAGCTCTCGCCCATTTGAATGAGTTCCCGGACTACTATACTCGATTGGAAGTGCTGGAGGAAGAGGCCGAGGCCGCCTTGAAGAAAAGGAAGAAAGGTGGAAAGACTGTCCAGCGAACCTGATAGTCCAAAGGGACGAATCCACCAAAGCAGAAAGTCATAACTAGGTTTCAACCATTGTCACTATATCTCTACAGTAGCAAGAGGCGTTCTTGATGTCAGAAGCGATGAGATGGGATCTTTCACAGCTCGTACTAAGCACGGAACCGGATTGGATAACTAAAAGATTAGAGGAAGCTGTGCAGCAAGCCGGTCGCTGGAGAGAGCGATATCAGGGAAAGATCATATCCCTGGATCCGAAAGGCGTCTTGAGCCTTCTCGAGGAGAAGGACAAGTTCGGCTTGGAAATAGAGGGCGTCTTGAGCTATTGCGCTCTCAGATATTCCGCCGATACAACCGATCTGGTGTCCCAGCAGCTTCACAACGTTGCGCGCAAGGCTGGAACGAAGATCGGACAGCAACTGGCGTTCCTGGACATCGAGATGGGCCGGCTGCTCGCCTCCAAACCTGAGATCATAGAAAACCAGGTCCTGAGGGAGTATAAGCACTACCTGGAGCGCACCCTCCGAGCGATCCCGCATCTGCTCTCCGAGACCGAAGAACGATTGGTGATGGCGAAGGACCAGAACGGCGTCCATGCCTGGTCCCAGCTTCAAGGCGATTGGTTGAGCACGCGCACGTTCAAATTGACCGTGGACGGAAAGGAAAGGACGCTGCCGTATGGCGAGATCATCAGTTACTATCAGCATCCCGATCGGGTGCTGCGCAAGCAAGCGTACCAAGTGGTCTACCACCACCTCAGCAAGGACGAGATCGTATGGTCGAGCGCCATCCGGGCGATCTGCTCCGACCATCTGCATATGTGCGAGTGGCGCAAGTACCCCACCCCCATGAGCCCAAGCCTGATTGCCAACGACCTCGACCAGGGGGCGATCGATGCGCTGATGCGCACCATGATGAGGAATGTGGAGCTGTACCGCCGCTATCTCCGCCTCAAGGCGCAGCTGATGAAGCTGCCCAAGCTGGGGAACTGGGACGTGGTCGCGCCGCTCCCCTCCACGCCGGATAAGGTCTTCGGCTGGGACGAGTCCCGACAACTGATCGTCTCCTCCTATTCTCACTTCGACCGGCAATTCGGCGAGTGGGTCGACGAGATGTACCAGAGGCGGCACATCGACGGCGAGGTGCGCAAGGGCAAGGAGAGCGGGGCGTTCTGCAGCACCTGGTTCGGCGGTAAATCGGCCTTCATCCTGCAATCGTTCAATGGCACGATCAATGATGTCTACACCCAAGCGCACGAGCTCGGTCACGGCGTGCACGCCTACCTGGGCTCGAGGGCGCAGAAGCCCAGCAACTACGAGATCGGCAGCTGCATCGCCGAATGCGGCTCCATCTTTGGCGAGCTTTTGCTGACGGAGGGGCTGCTCAAGGGTGCGAAGAGCGACGCGGATAGGCAGGCAGTCCTGGCGACGATCCTGGACGAGTTCGGCATGGCCGCGTTCCAGGTCACCGCCAGATATTTCTTCGAGAGGAGCTTGTACGAGACCATCCAAGCGGGGAAGTTCCTGGACGGGGAGACGGTCTCCAAGCTGTGGACCACCGCCAGGGACTCGATCTACGGTGATGCGATGGAGTGGCTGCCGGAGATGAAGTGGGAATGGACTATGAAGATGCACTACTACATCCCCAACTACCGCTTCTACAACTATCCCTACGTGTTCGCTCAGCTCTTCGTTTTCTCTCTCTATCGTCTCTACAAGGAGGAAGGCGAGAGCTTCGTGCCGAAGCTTAGAAGGCTATTGTCGGCGGGATCGAGCAGTTCTCCTACCGAACTGGCCAAGGAGATCGGTTTCGACATCAATTCAGACGAATTTTGGCAGAAGGGGATGGAGCAGGCCCGGGAGTTCATCGACCAGCTGGAGAGGACCCTCTAGGCGGGCTTGCTGCTCTTCGGACAGAGGCGTCCTCACGGCTCGGACATGAGCCGTTTCCTTGCCTCTTCCAGCTCCTTGTTCTTCATGTCGCTCAACCGGGGATATTCCAGCTTGAGCGTCCCGATGGCGGACGCGAGGATGCTGGCTACCACCGACCGGGCGATCCACTTGTGATCCGCCGGGATGATGTACCAAGGAGCGTGCTCCGTGCTGGTCGACTTGATAGCCTCCTCGAACGCCTTCATATAATCGTCCCAGTATTCGCGTTCGGCCAGGTCCGCTACGGAAAACTTCCAGCGCTTCCGAGGGTCGTCCGTCCTTTCCAGAAGGCGTTTCTTCTGCTCCTCCTTCGACACGTTCAAGAAGATTTTGACGATCAGTGTGCCGTTCCTCGACAGGTGCCGCTCAAAAGCGTTGATGTCCTCGTACCTAGCTTGCCAGAAATCGTTGTCCCGCTTCCCCTTCGGCAGGCGCTGCCTCTCCAAGAGTTCCGGATGCACCCGGACCACCAGGACCTCCTCGTAATAAGAACGGTTGAAGATGCCGACGCCCCCGCGCTGTGGCAGGGTCTTCGAATAACGCCATAAGAAATCATGGTCTATTTCCTCTTCCGAAGGCACCTTGAAGCTGGTGACCTGGCAGCCTTGGGGGTTGATCCCTGACATTACGTGCTTGATGATGCTGTCCTTCCCGGACGCGTCCATACCTTGAAGGATTACCAGAAGTGAGTGCTGGTTGTTCGCCCAGAGCAGTCCCTGTGCCTCGGACAGCTCCTTCACGCTCTCTGCGAGCAGGTCGTCGGCCTGCCCCTTGATGGCGTCCTTATCGATCTTGCCAAGTCCTGCCATGCCGTTCCATTCGGTGTCGTATTCCTTCAGCTTGATAGGCTTGCCCGGAGCAACCCGAAAAGTGTCAATGGCCTTGTGGAGGTCCAATCCTTTTACCAACCTTTCTACCCCCTGTCATCCTGAAGCGATATTCCCCTGCCTGGATATTTTGATAGCGATGGCAATCGTTTCGAAACAAAGCGACAAGGCGAGCGCAAAGAACAGATAGGACGCTATCCATGATGTTCATGATGTCCATCATCTCGATCTCGTTGAGCGAGGAAAACCTCAGGTCCTTGGACCACCTTCAGAAGGCCAACTGTCTCTCTGGTCGAAGCGAGGCAATAAGGGTGGCTCTGCGCTGCGCGGAGGCCGAGGTCCGGGACCGCGAATCCCTGAAGGGAGAAGTAGAAGGCGTCCTGATCGTGGTTCACAGCTCCCATAACGCCCCGGTGCTGGATGCGCTGAAGCACGATTTCCAACAGATCACCCCCACCCAGATCCACTCGCACCTGAAGAGCAACAAGTGCCTGGAGGTCTTCATCATCCGGGGGGAGGCGGGGCCGGTCCAGGAAATGGTAGCGTCCTTCCAGAAGGACGACATGATTAATTACGTGAAGTTCGTGCAGTCGTAGTCCGCCGTTGGCCAGGCGACTCAATAAGGCACACTTTCGCCTTCCTATTGGAAAGTTTGATATCCAGCCAAGGTTTCGGGGGACTTGCAGCATATGTTCGATCCGAACGAGACCGTCATTTCAGTCGATGACCTGGTGCGGGTCTATCGGTCCAGCACGGGCCTGATCCGCAAGAAGCGCAAGGAGACCGTCGCCGTTGATCACATCAGTTTTGAGGTCAAGCGGGGCGAGCTATTCGGATTGCTCGGGCCGAACGGCGCAGGCAAGACCACGGTCATCAAGGTTCTCACCACGCTGCTCCTGCCTACCTCTGGCAAAGTGGAGGTCCTGGGGTATGACGTCCTCCGCCAATCGCAAGAAGTGCGCAAGCGCATCGGCCTGATCCTTGGCGGAGAGAGGGGTCTTTACTATCGCGTCACCGGCCGGCAGAACCTCAGGTACTTCGCCGATCTTTACGGCGTTCCGATACTGGAGCGCGAAAAGCGCATCAATGAAGTGCTCAAGGCCGTCGACCTCTCGGACCGGGCGGATGAGCGTGTCGAGGACTACTCCCGCGGTATGAAGCAGCGCCTCCACATTGCCAAGGGCATCATACACGATCCTGAACTGATTTTCATGGACGAGCCGACCATCGGCCTGGACCCGCAAGCGGCGAGGGACACCCGGAAGATGGTCAAGGAGCTGCAGCAGGCTGGAAAGACGATATTGCTCACCACCCACTACATGTACGAGGCGGACGAGCTGTGCAACCGGCTCGGGGTGATCGCGCGCGGCAAGATATTGGCCCTGGACACACCATCCGGATTGAAGGACCTCATCCGCGACACCTCGGTCATCGAGGTGGAGGCGTTCGGGCTGACCGACACTGAGCTGGATGCAGTCCGGTCCATACCGGGGGTAAAGGCGGTCAGCGCGACGATGAGCGAGGACAAGCAGGTGCTCAGGGTTCAGGTATCGGACGTGGCCGAGATGCTGACCAAAGTCGCGAGTAAATTGCAGGGCAGCAACGTCATTGGTGTCAAGGTCAAGGAGCCGACACTGGAGGACGCGTACCTGTGGCTGGTGGAAGGTCATGGCTAGGCTTCGAGCGATATGGACGGCCTTCAGGCATCAGGCGCTACACTTCTTCGCCGACCCGCAATGGCTGATCCCGAACATCATCGCGCCGTTCGTCATGACCTTGGTTGCACTGATGCTGTTCCGCTCCACCAGTGGGAACGTTGTGCTCTATGCCATCCTAGGCGGGGGGATGATGGGCATGTGGGGCAATACGCTATACGCTTCGGGCTTCTCGATCCAATCGGAGCGTTGGTGGGGGACCATGGAAAGCATACTCGCCGTCCCAACACCGTTGATCTGGATCATCGCCGGTCGAGCGATATGGAACAGCATTATCGGCATCCTCAACGGGTTGTTCATCCTGGTGATAGCGGTGACGGTCTTCCAGACCCCTCTCAACCTCTATGATCTGCCGCTGTTCCTAATGGCCTTCATATTGACATTGATATCACTGGCCTGCTTGGGCTTGGTGTTCAGCAGCGCCTTCGTGCTCACCCGCTCTGCTAGCGTGCTCACCAATGGCCTGGAATTCCCCATCTACGTGGGGACGGGCACGATGTTCCCGATAGCCTTACTGCCGTTCTGGACACATCCTTTGGCCTTCACGCTCGGTCCCACCTGGGGCATCGACGCCATACGCTATGCCGCCTTGAGCGATTACTCCTGGGGCCTGGCACCGGGCTATTGGGGCGACCTGGCGATAATGGGCCTGCTCTCAGTCTGCTACCTTGTAATAGCGGTCTGGTTGTTCAAGCAGGTTGATTACCGAGCCCGAAGGGATGCGAATCTGGGGAGGTACTGAGATGGCGGATTACGTTGCTAATCCCCTTCGGGTGTTCTGGAGCTCAGCGGTGCTAGCCAAACGCGCGTTATTCGCTTGGCTAAGCCCGGCCATGTGGCTGATGCAATTGTTCACCATGTCCCTTTTCTCCATCGCATTCTTCGTCTACGTGGCGACTTACGTCAACAATCCTGAGGTTTCGGTGGCTTTCGTGGCCGTGGGGAATGCTTTACAGAGCGTTGCCTATGTCTCCATCTTCGCTGTCTGCAACATCACTGGCGAGGAGAAGGAGCAGGGCACATTGCAAGCCTTATTGGTCTCGCCGGCCAACCGGCTATCTATCTTCGTGGGCAGGGCGATGTTCCAGATCGTCAACGGCCTGGCGACGGTGGTAATCGCCTTCTTCTATGCGGCATTCCTGTTCGGCGTGGACTTCTCCTCGGCGAACCTGCTCACTCTGGCTGCTGTGGTCCTGATGACCACGTTCGCCATGACCGGCTTCGGGCTGATGCTTAGCTCGCTCGGCATGTATCTCCGGACCTCGATGGTGATCGCCAACATCTTTCTGTTCATCGGCCTGCTGTTCAACGGGGTGAACTTTCCCGTGTCGTATTTGCCGGCGTTCCTGCAGCCGATCTCCTATGCCATGCCGATGACCTACGGCACAGAAGCGGCCAGGGCCGCGGTGAGCGGTGCTTCGGTCATGGACGTGACTGGTCTATTGGCCATTGAAGCTTTGATCGGCGTCGTGGCGATACTGCTGGGATATGCGATGCTCAGGTTCTTCGAGCATCTCGCCCGTTCAAAGGGGACCATGGAGAGGCTCTATTGATTTGCAAAATCTGTTTAATCGAAGACCTGAGAATACTGGTTTCCAAACAAGAAGTGCAATTAGTATTCCTAACATCCCATTCAGATGAAAGCTTGGCCATCCATCGAAGTAATGGTTTGGATGAAGCTAGACGGTCGCGGTGGATGGTGGCGCATTCTTCAATCGCCTCGAACTTTTTCTTGTCTTGCTGTTTTAAGAGATTTCACTTATGATATTAACAATCTCATGGGATGCCCCCTGCAAGAACTGCTTGTGAGAATGATTTTTGAATAATTCAGGCAATATTAGCTAAACGGCCTTTATAACATTCTTCCAGGAATACAATTTCTTCTGTAATAATTCCTCTAAGAATAGCCATTAACTATGTGAACGTCTCTACGGCATTCGTTGTTATGGTTGTTGATGTTCCGATAGCAATAGGTCTTTTTGCCATCCTTGCTATCGTCCTTATCCTTCCTTTCAAAATCAAAATAATAGAGCGAAATCTTGAGCCCTTCTTCTTGGTCATGGGCCTTGCAGCCATGACTATCTCAGGTCTTTGGAGCCTAAGCGTTGTGGGGGAGGCTCTGATGGCTCCCGTAATAATTGACGGTATTCCGCTAGGAATTTTCCAGATTGTTCTTGTAGCGGGTCTCGCAATACACTATTTCAATAAGCCATTTTATGCCGGGATAAGTTGCTTATCAAGAAAGCTGGGTCCAGTGGCCTTCATATTCGTGATTATTACCTTGCTAGGTCTCATCTCAAGTTTGATCTCTGTAATCGTAGCATCGGTAATTTTGGCTGAGATTGTTATGGCCTGTCCCTACGAACGCAAAGTCAAAATCGACTTGACTATCGTAACGTGTTTCGCTGTCGGTTTAGGGGCAGCCCTAACACCGCTTGGAGAGCCTCTGTCAACAATTGCAATCAGTAAGCTAGCAGGCGCGCCTTATTTTGCAGGCTTTTTCTTTCTAATTGAACTTATCGGGGTTTATGTAGTCATCGGAGTATTATGTCTGGCTCTTTTTGGCGCCCTATGGATTGGGAGGAGAATCTCCCGATCTAGCAACAGTGACCTCGAGCGCAATGGTAAGGCCATCGGCAATAGTAATAAAGAAAGCGATGGAAAAGCGGCATGCAGTCCTGAGCAGTCAGAGTATACGGAAACACTTCGAAGTGTTATCCTCAGGGCGGTGAAGGTTTTCATCTTCGTTGCCGCACTTATTCTTCTTGGAACAGGGCTTTCGCCTCTAATCATCTGGTTCTTCACACAGATACCGCCCTACGGCTTGTACTGGGTCAATATGCTCTCTGCCGTTGTGGACAACGCTACCCTGACTGCGGCAGAGGTTGGTCCGGTACTCTCATTGATCCAAATTAAAAGCGCCCTTCTTGGCCTGCTGATTTCCGGCGGAATGCTCATTCCCGGGAATATTCCCAATATAGTTGCCGCCGCTAGGCTAAAAATCACAAGCAGGGAATGGGCACGCGTAGGTGTTCCCATTGGCATTGTGATAATGGTAATCTATTTTCTGGTATTACTGCCCTCTTACATATAGGAATACTCGAGGCTGCAACATCGCTGGTGAGGAGTAAGAAAAGGGTACCTGCAGGCGACATTAGTCTCACCGGCCGACCGGCTCCCCATTTTCGTTGGCAGAACGATGTTCAGGATTGTCACAGTCATTAATAATGCGAATCGCCTTACCGTTTCGCTGTTTCATGGCTATCGATGTTGGAACCATTCTGGTTGAGCTATTTGTCATGGTCTTGCTTGCGCGTATCGCTGGATTAATGTGCGAGGCCGTTAAGATACCGGCGGTGATCGGCGAGATCCTGATTGGCATAGCCATCAGCAACATTATCATTGGTGGGGGTTCTATTTTCTCCTTCCTTCAGTTGAGCAGCGAGGCTAACTTCTCGATATTTCAGGTACTCGCCGACCTTGGGGTTATTTTCCTTCTGTTCACGGTAGGGCTTGTGACACCTTTCTCAGAACTGCGCAAGATAGGCAAGACGGCGATCTTGGTCGCGACACTCGGGGTCATTTTGCCGTTCTTCGCTGGAATCTCCATAATCCTTGCATTCAATGGAAGTCTTTTGGAGGGCTTGTTCATGGGTGCGGCAATGACAGCCACCAGCGTCGGGATCACTGCCCGAGTGGTGAAGGACTTAGGCGTCACAGATTCGATCGAAGCCAAAGTCATCATCGCTGCAGCGGTGATCGACGACGTACTTGGATTGATCGTCCTTGCAATGGTAACAGGAGTAGGAAAAGGGGGATCTCTAGAGATACTGGACGTGGCAGTTGTGGCGGGCCTTGCCGTGGGATTCGTTCTCGTAGTCATGTATATAAGCACCCTCATACCCAAAGCAAGGAAGGCGGTGGAGCGTCGAAACCGCGTCAAAAGCAAAAAGAGCTTGCTGCCTGCTCACTTGAGTCCATTGCCCTTTGCACTCATAATCTGTTTTGGGTTATCTGCCCTCGCTTCTTACTTAAGCCTGGCTGCCATCGTGGGGGCCTTCCTCGGTGGGATGTTGTTCGCAGAGTTCAGGGATATCTGGCCTTGTGAGGAGCAGTTCGCACCCATCAACGAATTCCTGGTTCCGTTCTTCTTCTTGCTCGTCGGGATCAATGTAAGTCTGACTACGATCTTTGCCCCAGAGACAATGGTCCTTGTGATCCTCGTCAGCGTCGCAGCCATCCTGACTAAGTACATTGGTTGTGGCTATGCCGCGAGGAAGATTGGCAAAGGTTCATCGATGATCGTTGGTTTCGGTATGATGCCCCGAGGCGAGGTGGGAATCATAATCGCGTCGATAGCTCTAGGGACAGGGATATTCCCCGGTTCACTATATGCCACCGTTGTTGCCATGTCTCTTATCACCACCCTCGCTGCACCTTCCCTGGTCGCCTATGCGTACAAGAGAAAAGACCGCCTGTTCGGTAAGGGATTGCGACGGTTCAAGGGCTAATTGGAGTCCGAAACAACAATATCTATACCGGGAACACGAACTTGAGTATTTCCACGATAAATATGGACGCCATTGCAAAGACCAGCACGAACATGGGGTTGATCTTGAAGGCTTTCTCGTCCTCGGAATCGAAGTAACGGATAAGGCCTGCAGCCGATTGGAAACCCGACTTGCTGTTCTTGCTGTCCTTAGGCATAACGCACCATCCGATTGCAACGTGACCGACCTTTATATTCTTTTTGAATGGCAATCGGCATAGTCTCGTCGAAAACCGTTCGCACCTAGGTGATGTACATATCCGTGCTGGAACGGTCGAACCCTTTGACCAGCTCAAGGCTGGGATTCTCTGGCTGCTTCCAGCCGGCCAACGGATACACCAGATTGGGCATGAAGCGGGACAGGTCAGTCGCCAGATGAGTGGCCGGATGCGTTGGGCCGAAGACCTTCTGGCTTATCTCCAATGCCATCGCTCTGGTCGCCTCCTCGTCGATTATTCCCAACGTGTGTATGTATTCGTGCAGCAGGATGTGGAAGACGTATGGCTTGAACAAGGTCGGATCGGTCTGCTTGATCCTCTCTAGTGGTAGCGTGTTCATCACGATAATGTTGGTCGCCACCGGGTAGAACGCCCCGACGAAGCCTTGCGGTCCCCCGCCGAGATTGGAAAGGCCGAGCATCAATCCGGATCTCTCCTTGCCGGTGTTCTTGCGAACCGCCAGCTTGACCAGCTCGAATATCTCTGGAATGTCGTGCGTCCGGTCCAATCTTTCCTGGAAAGCCAAGTTCTCTACCACATCCCATCAATCCATCGGTCCCGCTATTTAAACGATGGTCAGCTTGCTTCGTTGCCGCGCTTCCTCGAACGAGGGGGGTCTGGTCTGCATCGGCAATGTTAATAAAGCCCGGTGTTGCTGGGGGCGGCTGATAATATGCACTGGGCGGACGTCATCGCCAAGGACCTGCTAGCTCGATCCAATAAGCAACTGATCTCCACTGGCATCACTCCTTCCGGCTACATTCATGTGGGAAGCTTAAGGGAGGCCATCACCGCACAGGCGATCTTCAAGGCCCTGAAGCAGGAGAAGGCGGACGTCAAGCTGATTTACATGGTCGATTCGTTCGACCCTTTGAGGAAGCGCTATGCCTTCCTTCCGGAGAGCTACGACGCCGAAATCGGAAAGGTCATCAGCGAGATACCCTGCCCCTGCGGACAGCATTCCTCCTACGCCGAACATTTCATCAAGCCTTTCCTGGATAGCATCGCGGAGCTCGGCATCGAGCCTGAGATCCATTGGACCCATAAGCACTACGAGAAGGGTGATTTCGCCGCGGCTATCGACACGATAATCCAGAAGCGGGAGACCGTAGTAACAATATTGCGTGAAGTAACCGGGCGGGACGTTCCCCTAGATTTCTTCCCTTACTCCCCTAAGTGCCCCAGGTGCGGCAAGCTCTCCAACGGCAAAGTGCTCGGATACGAGTTCCCTTATGTTCACTATATCTGCCATTGCGGCGAGGAAGCCCGAGCGGACGTGCGCAAGGCCGATGGGAAGCTGCCCTGGCGCCTGGAGTGGGCGGCGAAATGGAAGATATTCGGAGTGACTTGTGAACCGTTCGGCAAGGACCACGCAGCGGCCGGGGGTTCCTACGATACCGGAGTCAGGTTCTGCAAGGAGGTCCTGATCTGCGAGCCTCCATTCCCCATACCATACGAGTTCGTGCAGCTGAAAGGGAAGGGGCAGATGCACAAATCCACCGGTTCCACGGTAACTGGTGTGGACGCCCTGCGCATCACGCCGCCACCGGTGCTCAATTACAACTTCCTGCGCTACAACCCAGACCGTCACATCGACTACGACTCGGGGCTGGGCGTGCTCGACGTTGTGGACGAGTACGACCGGGTCGAGAAGCTTTATTACGGCGGTGGGGTGGACGAGAAGGAGCGGGATTTGCTGCGAGCGTACGAGCTCGCGCAGCCCAAGGGACCGCGCGCCCATCTGCCGGTGCAGATACCCTACCGCCACTTGGTGTCGGTGGTGCAGATCGTCGACGATTTCGATCGGGTACTGGGCATCCTGAAGCGCACCGAGAACATAGCGTCGATGGAAGAGAGGGACGTGGAACTGCTCAGGCAGAGGGTGGAGTGCGTGCGGTTCTGGCTCGCTGGCTTCGCTCCCGAAGAGGTGAGGTTCTCCATCTGCAAGACCCTTCCGGATGTGCAGTTGGGCGAAGCGGACGTCAACTTCCTGCGCTGCATCTACTCCTCGCTTAAAGCATTGGATTGGAGCGGGGACAGCATCCACGATACCGTCTACGAGAGCGCCAAGTCGTGCGCCATCGGCGCAAAATCTGGCTTCCAATGCCTCTATCAGATATTCATCGACCGGAAACAAGGACCGAGGCTGGGCTACTTCCTGTCCACGTTAGACAAGGAGTTCGTCCTCCAGCGCATCCAGGAAGCGATAGCCTCGACCATGACGGCGCCGAGCGGGGAGGCGCAAAGATAGAATCCCTATTTCAGTACGCCGATCTCCGTCAGCTTGTCCGGAAGGTACTTGTCCGTCACGTAGTTCAAGCCGTACTTCGCTAGCGCCTGCTGCTCCGCTTTCCTATCCAGCTTGAGCATCAGCTCGATCTCGCCCCGCCAGAACTCGTCCGCGAAGCGGGGGTCCTTCAACTCCGCCTCCAATGCTTTGGTGTCTCTATCGCTGAGCTTGTCCGTTGGCAGGTCGTAGTTGGTGATGTCCGAGGCGGTAATGCCGATGAACTCGGACGTCGGCGTGGCAAGATACTCGGATATGTGCGCGGTCTTGATCGCACCGTAGGCAACGGAAGCGAAGATGCGGAAAGACCATGGGTCGCCATCGGTGAAGACCACCACCGGCAGATGCACCTCTTCGTTCAGTCGCTTGATGAAGCGGCGCGTGCTCCTGGCCGGCTGCCCTTTCAGGTGCACCAGCACGGCGTTGGAGTCCTCCGGGAAGCCATTCTCCACCAGCCGGTCGAACATACCGCCGGTCTCGATGGCGATGATGAAATCTGCATTCGTGGAAATGATCTTGACCTTGTCCTTCTCCACGTTGTATGGAATTCCATAGCCTGAGTCCCCGACGTCCTCCAGGCAGTTGATGCGCTTGACCTTGCCCTTGCGGTCCCGCTCCTCGATCGTCAGGTCGCCGATGACGCTGGCGCCGTTCTCCTCCGGCCGCAGCTTGAAGTCCTCGCGCATCAGGCCGGTGACGACCTCTAGATCCTCGGCCAGGTTGTTCGATTCGTCCTGCGAGTGGAATTTCCCCTTCTCCCAGCCTTCGGAGATATAGTACATCTCCCTCAGGGTGGAGGACTTCTTCTCCTTGATCATGTCCTCGATGAGCTCCATCACGTACATGGTACGGAGGAGCATCAGCGCGCCTTGCGTCTTCTTGGCGCTCCGGGCGCCGCTGGCGCTGCCGTACTTCCAGACCGAGTGCTTCGGATCGAAGCGGATGTTGCTCTTGGTGCGCAGCGGGATCGACATCTTGGGGATCTTGCCCGAGTCTATCTGGTCGTAGATCGATTCGGCGATCTCGTAGAGTTTCTGCACCGCCTCCTTTCCCTCCTCAGTCATCGCTCAGCGCCTCCTTCGATTCATCGTAATCCACTTTGTCCTCTTCCTCTTCGACGACTGCTGCTTCTGGCGCAGCAACCTCGGTCACTTGCAGGCGCTGCACGTCCCAATCGCCTGGCAATGGGTCGGCACCGATGATCAGCGTCGGGTCTATCCCGCTGGCATAGAGTTCGTTCTCTTCGTACAGGTCCTGGTCCAGCCCGACCAGGTCGAACTTCAGCTCCATGGTCTCGGTGGACTTGATCGGCCTCAGCTCCCAGGTGATCTTACCGTCCTCCTTGATCTCGATGGGCTTCGGCTCCATGCTGTCGGCGTCCAGGTAGCCAGCCGGAACGACGGCGTGAAGGTTGAACCTGGTGTTGTGGGGCATGTAGTTGTAGATGATGATCTTGATCTTGTGGCGCTTCTTCTCGAAGACGACGGTGTCGTCGATCCAGACCACGTTCATGATCTTGGTGATGCTGCCGCTGAGCTTGGGGATCGGCCTGCCGACGATTTTGGCGGATTTCCGGGCGATCATGGGCAGGATCTCCTGCACGATTTCGAACTTCGTGCGCGTCTTCGCTTTCATCTCCTTTTTGTTGAGGTGGACCTTGAGGCGGCGTCCGCATTCCCGCAGGGCGAGCTCGATCTCCCCCTGGATCTCCGGGATGCTGGCGACCGCTTCCTTCGCCTCGGAGGTGAATGGAACTTTGGTAGAGGCCAAATGCACCAGGATGATGGCCGGACCGAATGGAATGCCCGACCCCCCTCTCTGCTCCAGTCCGTAACGGCGCCAGTCCACGTTCTCGACCGCCTTGGTGAGGACGCACGCGCCCTGCTGGTAGAGGAGCGGCACGCGATTGGCGAAGCGCAGTAAGGTTACCTGCTGGTCGGCTGGCAGGTTGCCACCGTAGACGATGCCCACCTCGACCTGGAACGGGTTGCCTGAGTAGACCCTGGCAGCCCTCGACACCGGGGGCGAGTAGAATTCCGGCTTCGTCTCGTCAAGAACGTTCTTCAGACCTTTTCTTATGAGCGCCTCGCCGATGGGGGAGATGCAATCCGTCTGCGGCGGCAGGTACTTCACCGATTGCATCCCGCTCAGCAGTTTCTTGTACTGCTCCAGCCCGAGGTTAGTGGTCTTCGCCGTTTCGGATATACCAGCTTTCTCGCAGATCTCCTTAGCGAGGCGTTCGGAGACCCGGCTGAAATCGGTCTTCAGGAAATCCCGCAAGTTACGCGTGCGCGAAGCCCGCCCCATGTTCATCAGAGTTCCAAGCTCCACTCCCTCCGGATGGGGTCGGATCTCCTTCGTGGCCGGTGGCAGCTTGTCCGTGGCCCGGCTATAGATGATCGTCTTGCCGTCCGGATCGGTAAAGGTGATGGTGATGTGCGGATTGACTATCGCCACCTGCCGAAGATATTCGAGCACCGACTGCTTTCCGGCGACATAGCGCCCCGTCAGGAAAAGTTCCACCTTCGTGCCATGCTCCTTCTCGTCCCACATGACGAAATCCTCGGAGACGATGGAGGGGGAGTTGGTCTTGGTGTTGAGCATTATCTCCTTGACCGCGGCGGGCTTGTCAGTCTCGGTCTTCGACGTGATCTTAGTCGGCTTCCCGGTGGTTATCTGGCCGTACATGACCGTGGCCGAGATGCCGATGCCCTGCTGCCCTCTCGATTGGCGGATGGCGTGGAACCGCGAACCGAAGAGCAAGCGCCCAAAGACGTTTGGAATCATGTTCGGTACAATGCCCGGACCATTGTCCTCGACCGTCATCTTGTACTCGTTCTGGTCCACTCTCTCGAGCTTGACCACGATCTCTGGGAGGTAGCCGGCTTCCTCGCAGGCGTCCAGGGAGTTGTCCACGGCCTCTTTGATGGCCATTATCAGTGCTTTGGTGGGCGAATCGAATCCCAGGATCTGCCGGTTGCGCTCGAAGAACTCCGAGACCGATATCTCCTTCTGCTTCTTAGCCAGACTTTCCGCAATGGAGGACATTCTATCGCCTCAGCTGGATGGAATTGAAATCATGCATCCCGTTGTTCCGTATGCCGGGATGCGATATTAAAAGTGTTGGGATACTGCCAGTCTGCTCAATCCTCAAACTTCTTGCCGCAGTTCCAGCATTGCGTGTCCGTCTCTTTCACGGTCTTACCGCAATCGGAGCAGATGAACTCGCTGCTCTTTGGCTCGGTGCTCGCGGAAGTCGTCGTGATCGATTTCGTGTCCTCTTCGAAAGTCTCGCCACATTGCGGACATTTGTCCGCATTGGCGGGGACCTCGCTGCCGCATTCCGAGCACACGAACTTCTCCGTTGTCTTAGGCGCAGCCCTGCCAGCTGATCGTCCGCCCTGAGCTTCGAATCGCTTCTTCGATCTCTCCATCCACCAAGTTAGCAGGACAAGCAGATAGAACAACAGACCGACGTTGAGGAACATCGTGAACGGGACTTTCCACAGCTGGTTGATAAGGATATCATCATTGGTCATGGTGTACGGTCCCCACGACAAGTCCGTGGTCACCTGGCTTCCGTCCAACTTATCGTACGAATAACCGAAATCGTAGATGCTGTTCGGGAAGGTCTTATTCAGAACGTAACGATCACCAAGGCCGGTATAGCTCGTGTCATTAGTGAGATTGTATGTGGTTCCTTGACTGGCTTGATAGTAATCGTAAACCGTCACGTTGATATGCGGGTCGGGATTCGTTCCAGTATAGATTACAGAGAAATGGAAGACGGTGGAATCCGTGCCCCGGAACGGGGTGATGCTCCCGCCGGTCAGAACGTTGTCCGAGGTGCTCAGCGTCACTGGCACCTCATTTGAAAGAATGGAATAGTAAGTTAGGCCAGATGCGACACCGAGAAGCAGGATCAGGATCGTCCCGTAGATCAGCAACTTTTTACGGTTTACCAGTCCGAAGTAGCGCGGTAGGCCGAAGATGACCAGTGCAATCGCGGCAGGCAGCAAGCAGAATAGCACGCTCCCCACAATCAAAAGTAGGTAACCGATGAGACCGGCGAGCACAAGGGAGAATGGAATGGCTAGCTTGCTCTTCTTTAAATCATCCAAATATCCTTTGATTCTACCGGTTTGGGCCATCGCAGGGAAATCAAACTATCGTCTTTAAACCTTTGTATTTTGACCGAAGCCAACTTTCTTATAGCTCAATCTTTTCATGCTGGCTATCGGTCGAAGGTGTGCCTTTTTTAATTATATCTCCGTTTGGTTCTGATTAGGGGAATCGCACTATCTGCGGTCATCTGAGTCGGGCGTACGAGATGCGGTAAGGTTATATACGCAAAATTGGTCTCAAAAATTCCATTTGGTGCTGATGATGAAGACTGCGGTGGTGGCTATCGGTGGCAATGCGATTTTGCATGCCGGAGAGGAGGCTACGCTTCAGAATCAGATGCAAAACCTGCGGGAGACCTGCACCCACCTGGCTCGAATGATCCGATCTGGCTATGATATGGTCCTTACCCATGGGAACGGCCCCCAGGTGGGCGACATCCTTTTGCAGAACGAACTGGCTCGGGACAGCATCCCTTCCATGCCTCTGGACGTGTGCGTGGCGGAGTCCCAAGGCCAGCTCGGCTACATGATCCAGTTGGCATTGACCGAGGCATTGGCCAAGGAAGGTATCAGAAAGGTGGTGACTTGCGTCCTCACCCGTGTCGTCGTGGATGCTGACGACCCAGGCTTCGAGAGGCCGACGAAACCGGTCGGTCCCTACTACACCGAGGATGAGGTCGAGGTGGCGAAGAGGATGCGTGGTTGGGAGTTCATCCTGGACATTAAGAGAGGAGGATATCGGCGCGTGGTCTCGTCCCCCAGGCCGATAGGAATCGTCGAATGTGGTGGCATCCGACGTCTGGTGTTCGGCGGGGAAGATCAAGCGGAAGTGGTCGTCGCTGCCGGCGGAGGAGGCATCCCGGTGATCGCCAAGGATGGCTATTACGTTGGAGTGGAGGCGGTGGTCGACAAGGACCTGGCGGCGGCGGTCCTGGCGATCAGCATCAAAGAGAAGCTTTTCATCATGCTTACCGATGTGGACAACGTATACATGGATTACAGTTCGAAGAAGCCTAGGCCAATAAATGAGATACGACTCAAGGAGCTAGAAAGGTTATACGATCAAGATCAGTTCCCAGCGGGGAGCATGGGCCCGAAGGTGGAGGCGGCGATTTTGTTCCTGAAGAACGGGGGCGAACGGGTCATAATCACCTCGGCCGGGAAGCTCGAAGCTGCGTTGAAGGGAGAAGCGGGAACGCAGATCCTCCCTTAGGAGTGGTAAGGTGTCAACAACCATCGAAGAACAGATCAAGGCGCTCGAAGACGAGATCTTCAAGACGCAGAAGAACAAGAACACCGAATACCACATCGGGAAGTTGAAAGCCAAGATCGCCCGATTGAAAGAGGAGCAGGAGAAGAGGAGAACCAGCGGTGGGAGGACCGGGGCAGTCTTCGGGGTCAAGAAATCCGGGAATGCCACTGTGGCGATCGTCGGTTTCCCATCGGTCGGAAAGTCGACCATCCTGAATCGGCTGACCGATGCGAAGAGCGAAGTGGGCGCGTATGATTTCACCACGCTCGACGTCGTGCCAGGCGTGATGGAGTACAAGTTCGCCAAGCTTCAGATACTGGACCTTCCTGGATTGATCAAGGACGCCTCGAAGGGGAAGGGGCGCGGCAGGGAAGTGCTTTCGGTGGTGCGGGCGGCGGACCTGATCATGTTCGTTATCGACGCCTACGATACCAACATCGGGATATTGATCAAAGAGCTGGAGGCGGTGGGGATCAGGATCAACACGCGGCCGGCGGACGTCGTCATAACCAAGACGGACATCGGCGGCGTCGACGTGCGGTGCACCGTCAAGCTCACCAAGATCGACGAGGAGCTGGCCCGAGCCATCGTCGCCGAGTACGGCCACATAAACGCCGATGTCGTCATCCGCGAGGACGTTTCCGTGGACCAGCTGATCGACGTGCTGGTCGGCAACCGCGTTTACGCAAAAGCCATGGTCGTGGTCAACAAGATCGACCTGGTCAAGGACAAGGCGCACATGGCCGGCCTGAAGAAGAAGTTCCGTGGTTACTCATTAGTCTTCATCTCGGCCGACAAGGGCACTGGAATCGCCGAGCTCAAAGAGGCGATCTACCACAACCTCGACTTGATAAGCATCTACCTGAAGCCGCAAGGAAGAGAGGCCGACATGGAAGTGCCCTTGGTGGTCAGGAAGGACGCGACCATAGGGGACGTGTGCGACGTCCTGCACCGCTCCATCAGGCAGAATTTCCGATACGCCATCATCTGGGGGGAGAGCGCGAAGTTCCCGGGGCAGACCGTCGGCCTAGACCACGTCCTGGTGGACGGAGACATCCTCAGTATCATCAAGAAGCGCGGCGGCGGTTGAGCCAAGAGGTTATCAAGTAATGGTAACCTTCTATCATTTCGAGGGTTTAGTATGAGCTCTGAAAAGTCGTCCGACCGATGGGGCCGCTCCACCAGATCCGTCCATGGCGGCGAGCTTAGCAAGGATTGTCACGGCGCGGTGACAACTCCGATATTCCAGACCAGCACGTTCTTCTTCCCGACCGATGACCCGGTTACCTGGGAGGGGAAGGTCCCGGAGGGTTCGTACATCTATTCTCGCTGGGGTAATCCGACCATAGCCGCGGTGGAATCGAAATTGGCCTTGTTGGAGAATGCCCAGGGCGCGGTGGTCTTCTCATCGGGCATGGCCGCGATATCGAGCACGCTGCTCGCAATGCTGAAGAAGGGGGACAGGCTGATCAGCATCGCGGACCTGTACGGTGGAACGTTCAGCTTGATGCGCGACGAGCTCCCCCGGCTCGGGGTAGAGGTCCGCATGGTTAATACGACGGACGTAGAGGCGATGGAACGGGAGCTGAAGAAAGGGGCGGGCGCGGTCTTCCTGGAATCTCCTACCAATCCCTTGCTGAAGCTGATCGATCTCAAGGCCGTGGCTGAAATGGCGCACTCGGTCGGCGCCAAGGTGATCATCGATTCCACATTCGCAACGCCGATCAATCAGACGCCGATCGATCTCGGCGTCGACATAGTGGTCCACTCGGCCACCAAGTACCTCAACGGCCACTCGGACCTGATAGCTGGAGCGGTGACAGGGAGCAAAGAGGACATGGAGCGGGTCGCGAAGAAGAGGATACTCTTCGGAGGTTCGCTGGACCCCATGGGCGCTTTCCTGCTCATGCGCGGTATGAAGACGCTGGACGTTAGGATGGAGCGGCACAACCGCAACGCATTGGAGGTGGCGAAATTCCTTGAGAATCACAACAGAGTGGAGCGCGTTTACTATCCGGGCCTTCCATCTCATCCACAGCACGAACTGGCGGAAAGGCAGATGCGCGGCTTCGGAGGGATGGTCAGCTTCGAGGTGGCCGGCGGAAGGGCTAGCGCGGAGAAGCTGCTGCGCTCCGTCCGCCTGATCAAGAGGGCGACCAGCCTGGGAGGGGCGGACTCGCTGGTGAGCATGCCGCTGAACTCCTCGCACTCGTCGCTGACGCCAGCCGAGCGTGAGCGGTTAGGAATACGGGACTCGTTGGTGCGGCTGTCCGTTGGCATCGAGGATGTGCAGGACATCCTCGATGATTTGAACCGTGGACTGTCCCAAACATGAGACGGCAGTGCGGCAGCTCGGCAAACCCTTAAGAGCGGTCAAGCAATTTCTCAGCGGATGATTCAGCGCCCGCGAGGTACCCGGGATTTCACGCCGCAGGAGATGGAGACCCGTCGCCACCTGGAATCGTTGTTCAGGCTGGTAGCGGAGACCCACGGTTTCCGCGAGATCGCCACGCCCATCTTCGAGCATGCTGAGCTCTTCACTCTTAAATCCGGTCCAGGCATCATCGACGAGATCTACGCTTTCGAGGACAAGGGCGGCAGGCAGATCGCCCTCCGCCCCGAGCTCACCGCGCCGGCCATGCGCTTCTTCGTGAACGATCTGACGAACTATCCTAGACCTCTCAAGATGTTCTACTTCGGCCAATGCTTCCGCTACGAGCGCCCGCAGAGCGGCAGATATCGCGAGTTCTTCCAGTTCGGGGCGGAGCTGGTCGGCGCACCCAATCCAGAGTCGGACGCCGAGGTGATCGGCCTCGCGGCGGCGATGATAGCCCGGAGCGGCCTTGGCAATTTCAGCATCCGAGTGGGGCATATCGGCATCCTCCGTTCCAAGCTCAGCCAGGCAGGGGTGAAGCCGGAGAACGCGCCGGCGATCCTTCAGAAGCTGGACAAGAAGGTGTACGATGAGGCCGGTCCGTTGATGCGGCAGGCCGGGATGAGCGATGAAGCGATTGAGGACGTCGTAAACCTGACCAAGACCATCGGCGGGGTGGAGGTGCTGGAAAGCCTCTCTGGCGAGGCAAGGGACTACCTGATGGAGGTATTCCGGGTGCTGCAAAGCTATGGCCTCAACGACGTGAAGCTGGACCTGGGGGTGGTGCGCGGTCTCGATTACTACACTGGCATCGTGTTCGAGGTGGATGCCCCCATGCTCGGTGCCGAGAAGCAGGTATGCGGTGGAGGCTCGTATTCGTTGACAGAGCTTTTCGGGGGCGAAAAGACATTCTCCACAGGCTTCGCCATCGGATTCGACCGGATATTGCTGGCGCTGGAGAGGGAGGGTATGAAGGCGCCGACGAAGAACGTTATCGTTTATGTCGTCCCGGTCTGCGAGGCGATGCGCCTCACCGCGTTCAAGATAACCGCCGAATTGCGAAGCAATGGCATATCGACGGACGTGGACCTGATGCGTCGCACCCTCGGAAAGAACTTCAAATATGCAGATGCCATCGGAGCGAAGTTCGTGGTCATCGTTGGCGAGAAAGAGGCCGCCCTCGGTTCCGTTACCGTCCGCGACCTGAAGACCGGGGAGCAGCGCTTGTTGAGCATGGCCGATCTAAGTCATAGCTTCAAGGTATGAGAGAAAAAGTGTCCGAGTCGATGTGGTTGGGGAAAACTGACATCGATGCTCAGGAGGAGAAATCGATTTCACCGATCCCGGACACTCAATTCTACTTTATCACCGCCGCTATTTAAACGTAATTGAAATTGATTTCGGGTTATGAGGAATGAGTTTGGCAGAGCACCCTGCCAGTTCATTGCCCCATATCTTGGAGGTTTTTAGCTCTCCACGTCGAAATAGAGGCGCATCAAGACCCTATACTCGACGATCTTGTCGTCTTTGATCTTGCATTCCATCTCGGAAACGCGACCCCATCTGATCTCGCGCACAGTCTTCGCTGCGACCTCGATTGCATTATCCGCTGCCTTCGCAAAGTTCTTGTCGGAGATACCGACGACCTCGATTATCTTTTGGACCATTTGTCTCACCTCAACGTATGGCAAACACCTCGATCGCGTTCTCGGCGCTCGCAACTGCAATAATCATGGTAGCGAGCGGTACTAGAACTTGACGCTCAATGAACGCTCATCTTTTCCTCATCTTCTGGGCCATTTCCATCATGTCCAGTTCCTGATTGACCAGGAAATCGGCCCGGCGGATGGTGGGATGCTCCCTGGATGCATGAACGATATTGGTCTTCGAGAAGCAGCTCAAGAGCTCTCTTGCCCTTTCATAACTGGGCAGGAGGTTGACCGCTTTCACGCGGTACTTGCCGATCATCTGGTTCACCACCAATTCGCTGTCCATCGTTACCGTTACTTCCTCAGCCCCCACCCTTCTAGCTTCTTCTAGACCGGCGATCAGACCGCGATACTCGGCCTCGTTGTTTGTGGCTATGCCGATGAAGCCTGCCTGTTCCTTGAGCATTTTTCCCTCTTGCGTGGAGAGCACATAAGCGAAAGCGGCAGGGCCTGGATTGCCTCTGGCCCCCGCGTCGGTGAATACAAGCAAATGCATTGGTGCAACCAGGTCTGAAAAGGAGTGGAGGCAATTAAAACATCTGGCAGGTTATATCACAAAGAACGCACGAACCGGTTCTTTTCATCCACCAGTGCCACCTTCGCCGTGATGGGCGAATCAGTGTACTCGAAGGCCATTATGATCAACTTGTCACCCTTGTGGACCAATCTGGCTGCGCTTCCATTCACGCAAATGGTTCCGGAACCGGATTTTCCAGATACGGCATAGGTCTCAAAACGAACCCCGTTGTCGACATCCGTGACCAGGACCTTCTCTCCTGGCCAAATGTCCACTTTTTGCATGAGCTCATCATCTATGGTGATGCTCCCGACGTATTCTGGGTTCGCGTCCGTGACCACGGCACGATGGATCTTAGCGCGAAGCAGGCATCTCATTTCAACAACGCATGTCCGGGCCGTTCAAGAATCTTTCTGTGAATTGTTACGGGATTCGTCGTTGGAAAAGAAACGGAGCCCGTGGCAACGAAATCATCTATTGGATGGATGGACTATCCATATATGGATGGATTATCCCGCCATCGCTGAAATTTAGGATACTGGCTATTCTCCGAAGGATACATAAACAACTTATGAATTAGGGAAGAGAGAGCACGCATTAACCCGTTCAAGGGCGCAGGCTTCATCCCCGAAAATTGCATGGAAGTGATTGTTATGAAAAAAATAGGAATAATCGCAATTCTGGCAGTCGTTGTTCTATTGGCTTCGGCGATCCCATCCGTCAGCGCGGCAGACAGCGCTGTGATTTCCATAACGGATTCCCGGGGCGTGACCACGACACTGTCTCAACCAGCGACTCGCGTGGCCTCATTTGGCGCGTTCGCCACGAACACTTTGGTCGATATCGATTTCCTCAGCACTGCAGTCATATTGGATGCAGGTTCTGCGTACGCGAAGAGTGGCATCGTTGAAGTTCAAAACTACCCGGCGGGCATGTTCGTTACTGTCAGCTCCACAAACAAGGACGCGGTCGTTCAGACAATGCTCAACCTTGTGGATAATTCCACGTGGAATAAAACAACCGATGTCATATTTGGATACGGATATCCATCCCTCTCATCAACGTGGACGGAGCTTGAGGGATACGGTTTCCATGTAATCACGTTCTATCCAATCTCGTATGACGGAATCGTACAGGTAGTGGTTGATATCGAGAGCGTCGTTGGCGCGGACCACGGAGTTTCTGAGCAAATGGGTTATGTCAAAACATACATTGGGGAAACATTGAATGAGAACGGGATTAACGAGGCTTCCGAGAAGGTGAAGGCTCTTTACGCAAGTTACAGCTCAGGCAATCTGAAACTTGGCAATGGCGGATCGGTCACTGTCGATTTCATCAACTACGCAGGCGGAAACAATGTTGCCAACGATACATCGAAGACCGTGCCGACCTACTCAGCTGATTTCACGGCAATTCTTCAGTTGGCACCGGAATTTGTACTGCTTGATGGATATTACACGGGCAGCGCAGCGGATTTCTCGCAATTGATTGGGAACGACAGTATAATAGTGTACAAGATGGACAAATCCTGGAACTCTTATTGCCCTGACGCTATGATCGGTCTATGGACTATTGCTAGCCTTTTCTATCCAGAATATTTTACCGGCGACGTCCCAACAATACCGGTAATCCCCGATTCGCCGACGGACCTATCCGCTGTTTCCAGTGACGGATATGTCACGCTATCTTGGATTGCGCCGGTCAATAATGGTGGGGCAGAGATCGACTATTATGTGGTCTATAAGAATGGGTCGCAGGAGACCACTTCAACGAACACATCTGCCAATATCACCGGCCTTGCCAACGGACACTCGTACTCGTTCATGGTGGCTGCTCATAACTTGGTCGGAATTGGCACAAATAGTACCGCCATCATTGCCACACCGGCCGCGGCTGTAACGGCGCCCGGTGTGCCACATGGATTAGCCACTGTCGTAGGCGACGGATATGTCTTGCTATCTTGGATTGCGCCGGTCAATAATGGTGGGGCAGAGATCGACTATTATGTGGTCTATAAGAATGGGTCGCAGGAGACCACTTCAACGAATACCTCTGTCAATATCACAGGTCTCACCAATGGACATTCGTACTCGTTCATGGTGGCCGCCCACAACTCGGTCGGAAATGGTCCCAACAGTATCGCCATCATTGCCACACCGGTCGCGGCTGATATCGGCGGTTCGAACGGCAATGATTATACGACGCTGATTGTTGCAGGAGTGGGCATCCTCGTCGTTGTGGTAGCCTTGATCATCGCATTAAGGAGACGACGCAAATAGCACAGAGACTGCCTTGCAACTAAACCACTTCATTCATCCTTTATTTAAGGTGGACTAATGAAAGGTATCAAGGGGCGCAGGAGGTTAATCGCGGTCTTTGCAGCCTTGTTTTTGATACTGCTTATCTTCATGATCCTTGATCTGACGCAGGCATTCATCCCGCTATCCTTCGAGGATGCATTCTGGGCGTTGTTCGGAATAGGCTCCAATACGGATGTCATCATAGTCCAGAAAATGAACCTGCCTCGGGTCATCATGGGCTGTTTTGTCGGGGCTGGCTTGGGGATTGCGGGAGCGGTCATGCAGGCCGTGTTCAGGAATCCTATGGCTTCCCCGTACATATTAGGACTATCATCTGGCGCAGCCCTCGGCGCGGCGATTGGAATGACCGTGACGATACCGTTCCTCCCTACGATGCTGCTAGTCCCTCTGCTCGCATTCGTGACCTGCATGGCGACCCTGTTCTTGGTGTATTCCATATCTCGTGTCGGCGGGCGTGTCCCTACCGAAACGCTTCTTTTGGCCGGTATCGCGGTCGGGTCGTTCCTAACCGCCCTCGTTTCCCTCCTGACCTACCTAGCAGAGAACCAGATGCAGGGCATCATCTATTGGACCATGGGGAACTTAACCAATGCCACCTGGGACAATATGCTGATAGTGGCTCCGCTGATGTTTGCGGGATGCATCCTGATGGTTACCTGCTCTCGTGACCTCAACGCGATGATGCTAGGGGATGCTCATGCGCTGGATCTTGGGGTGGAAGTCAGTAAGGTAAGGATTCAGCTCTTGGTAGCATCTGCGTTGGTGACAGCGGCCGCAGTGGCATTTGTCGGGGTGATTGGCTTCGTTGGATTGGTCGTACCTCACATATTGCGCATCGTGATGGGGCCGAATAACAGGGTTTTGCTCCCAGCGTCATTGCTTGGGGGTGCTGCCTTCCTTTTGATGTGCGATTACATATCCAGAGTAATAGCTCCGAGCATAGGTATCCTGCCAATAGGCATCATAACATCATTGATCGGCGCACCTTATTTCATCTATCTGCTCCGCAGGAGAAGGAGCGAGGTGGGGTGGGACTGATGTTGAAGGTCAATGATCTCAGTTTCTCCTATAGGGAAAGACCGGTCCTTCAGAAAATTGATCTAGACATCAAGAAAGGCGAGAGGATCGGCATCCTAGGTCCCAACGGATGCGGCAAGACAACCCTTCTCAAGCTTATGAACCGTAACCTTCATCCAGATTCTGGGAAGGTGATGATGAACGACATAGACCTCGAAGAAGTGTCCAAGAGAGAGATAGCGAGGCACATAGCGGTCGTTCCCCAGAGCAATGAAATCCGGTTTGCCTTCTCCGTAAGGGATATAGTAATGATGGGGCGCATGCCGTTTATTGGTCAATTCCAGGGGGAATCGTCGGAGGACGTGCGCATCGTGGACGAGGCGATGAAGAAGACTAACGTCACGGAATTTGCGGACCGGCTTATCAACACCATGAGCGGCGGAGAAAGACAACGGGTCATCATCGCCAGAGCTATCGCGCAGAAGCCAGAGATCATCCTGCTGGATGAGCCCAACTTGCATTTGGACATCTGCTATCAGTTCGAGGTCTTGGACTTGGTGAAGAAACTGTCAGATGAGGAGGACTTGACGGTGGTCATCGTTTCCCACGACCTTCCCATGGTGGTCAGATATTGTGATAGAATCGTATTGATTCACGACCACAAGGTCTTCGCAATTGGCACCCCAGAGGAAGTCCTCACCCGCGAGAACATGAGAATCGTATTCAACATTAATGCGGTGCTGGAGTATGACAATACTCTCAAAACGAACTGCGTCAAGATAATTGGCGCATTCAAGAACCAGAGCTGAACCCTCCCAGTAGATTGTATTGAAAATAATTGCGAATGTGCGAATAGTGGATATCTTGGAGTAAGAAATGGAATGGTTTTTATCCTACCTGAGAGGCTTGAGGTTAAGGCAGCAAAGGAGGTCAACCGAACGGCTATTTTCAGGGTGAGTTATGAAGAGGAGACCTGCACTGCCATCCTGTGCAACCATGGCTGCAACTGGGACTGCAGCATCTGCTCCTATAAGCTTCGGGGGGATCTCCAACCATCTCGCTTCCCACCCACGAATATTATCATTGAAAGTCTCTCGTCAGTAAAAGTTGAAAAGGTGGTCTTGATGGGGGGAGAACCGCTCACCTGTGCAGACCTAGGCGTGATAGTAGATTTCGCCAAGAATGAGTTGGGGGCGATTGTGAAAATTGCCCACAGCAACGCTTCCCTGTTGCCACCAGAAGGCATTGATGAAATGGGCGTAAGCCTACGCGCGATCACCAAGAGGAAGCATCAGCAATTGACTGGAGCCCCGAACAACACAGTGTTAGCGAACATATACAAACTCCAAGACCGAGGCATCGAGATCAAGATGAGCACGATACTCATCCCAGAAGTCATCACCTTGGACGAGATCAAGAAGATCTCTGAATATGTGGCTTCAGTGGACGAGAGCATTCCTTTCCACATAACTGGTTACATTCCAGTCCCTGGACTCCCTTGGATGAGCCCTTCATTGGAGGAGATGAAGGCGGCCGTCGATGTTGCCTGCAAGCACCTCAAGAAAGTCACCAGCTCCTCGCCAACTGTCAAGGATTACCTGGCAATGACCGAGGAGGACAGTCTGCATAGCAAGAAAAGAGGAGGCTTAGGGGATTGATGGCCAGGAGATCGAGAAGCTTCACGCGAATAAGCCTGCAATCTGGACATTTCTGCCTTCGCGCTAATCGCCGCGCTCTTACCGTGAATAACAGTTCCACTGGTATCCGCGTCGTTTCATTCCACCTGGCAAGGTCCTAAACAGACCCTTCTCCGAAATGAAGGATATTTGTTAAGGGCCGAATCGCATTTAGGATCAGGTAAGTCGATGACCTCCAAAGTGACTGTGAAGTCTGGCATCTGCGGTTTCGAAACGACCATCGAGGCGCGCGACCTCGGTACGGGGGAGGTCGAGATCAAGATCGAGTCCCAATGCAAAAGCGTGCAGACTTATGCTGAGAAGCTCCGTTCTGCAACGACTGACGACCTGGTGGAATGGAACGGATCCAAGGTGATCGATCTTGCCGCAAAGACCGGCCTCACTACCACCTGTCTGATCCCTACCGCGGTGTTCAACGTCTGCTGGGTGGAGATCGGCATGATCTCCAGGAAACTAGCTTTGGATAAAGGTCCGTTGTGCATCCAATTCGAGGAGTAGGCGATTCCCACTTCTGTCCTTCGACAATATTAAGCTATCGCATTTGATTAGATGGGCTCATGACTGGGAATCTCACCGCCTTCCTCTACAATGATGATTTCATGAAATATTATTTCGGGCCGAGTCATCCATTCCAGCCTGGCCGGGTGAAGCAGACAAAGGAGCTTCTGCAACGGTCTGGAGTCTTCCAAGGAGCGGCCTTCCTGCAACAGACAAAAGATGCGACCGTGAACGACCTCCGCTTGGTGCACACCCAGCGCCATATCGACTTCGTTCACAGCAGCAGCATGAGGGGATTTGGTCTTCTGGACCAAGGGGATACCCCCGCTGCCCCGGGGATCTATGAGGGCAGCTTAGCGGTGGTCGGCGCGACGTTGGAAGGGGTGGAAGGCATCATGCAAGGCCGTTTCAACCACGCCTTCAATCCATCGGGCGGATTGCATCATGCGAGGGCCGATCGTTCCGCTGGCTTCTGCGTCTTCAACGACGTTGCCATCGCCATGCGCGCCTTGCAGCGTCGCCACGGCATCCAACGCGTCGCCATGATCGACATCGACGGGCATCATGGGGACGGGACACAAAGCGTGTTCAGTAACGAGAAGACCCTGACGATCTCAATGCACCATTATGGCTCAGGCTTCTATCCAGGAAGCGGTTCTGATTTGGAGGATGGAGAGGGCGAAGGCAAAGGCTACAGCATCAATATTCCCTTGCCGTTCCGCACTGGCGACCAATCCTATCTGTCGGCTTATCGGGAGATCGTGATCCCGGCGCTGGAAGCGTACCGTCCCGAGGTCATAGTCCACCAGTTCGGGGTGGACGGGCATTTCTCCGACCCATTGGTCGGGCTGGGACTGACCACCCACGCGTACGAGGAGGTGGCGCGATTGACCCACGAGGCGGCGCATCGCCTTTGCGGAGGGCGCTATCTCGTGCTTGGCGGTGGCGGCTACAACGAGGAGGCGGTCAAGCGCTGCTGGGCCATCATGTTCTGCACCATCTCCGGTCAATATCCGATAGACCCTGAGGCGTATCAGGCGATGCACGACAAGACCAGCATTCCAGAACCTCAAGGCGTCCGAGAGGAAGTAATGGAAACGGTGGAGAAGCTGAAGAAAGAGGTCCTTCCGTTCATTCGGTGAGATAGTCAATGAATAGCGGTCTAATCGGATCGAATTCGGAAACAATCCACAACGACCTTTTCAAATCCGAAGACAGAAAGAGTTGGCGCCCCGGTCGGGATTTGAACCCGAGTCGAAGCCTCGACAGGGCTTCATGATGGGCCGCTACACTACCGGGGCGTTGCCTTTCTCCAGAATAGGTAAGTCCTATATATGGCTTGAGGTTAATTCGAAATCCTTCCTGGCTTTGGGGAAAAAACGTACATCGTCGCCGTCATTATCGGCTCAATTAATCAGGGCTAGAATGCCTAAGCGAAGGCCGCCGGATCGCGATTAGCAGTGCAATCTCTATATTTCCGGACGCAATCGAGTATCGATGGCTAATCTTGAGGACAGGAAGCTCAGGGTCGAGGACTACATGATTCACGAGGTCGTCTCCATCCCGGGAGATTTCACGGTCCAGGAGGCGGTCGATAAGCTGATCCACACCGAGTTCCATGGGATGCCTGTCACCCAGACCGGGCGTCTGATCGGTTTCGTGACGGCGAAGGAACTGCTCCGTAACATATCGCGTCCTCAGGCCAAAGTGAAGGACATCATCCGGAAAGGTACATATTCAGTCAGTCCGGACATGGACCTGGACGATGCCGCCAGGATTCTTTTCCGTTACGGGCTGCGCAATATCCCGGTCATCGACGAACATGGCATCGTGATTGGCATCCTCTCCAATGTGGACGTGGTGCGTTCACACATCGAGCGAGCGACTCCCAACAAGGTGCTGATGGTGAAGACCTTCCTGGAGAAGAAGAACGGGATATCCATAACGGTCAAGAGGAGAATCATTCCGATAGAGGAGCTACGACCGACCCAGAGCGAGGTCTTCGCCGACGAGCTGATCGGCCGCATGGAGGAGATCAAGCGAGGCCTGGTCGAACCGATAATCGTGGTCCAGAAGAACGATCACTACCTCCTGGTGGACGGTCATCATCGGGTCCTGGCCGCCAAACAGATGGGCGTGAAGCAGTTCTCGGCCGTGGTGCTCGAACCGGATCGTGACATCGAGCTAGGCATGGAGCGCTCGGCCAAGGAAATGGGACTGAAGACGATGGAGGACGTGAAGATCATCGATAAATCCCACCATCCATTGATGGAGATCACCACCCGCCTTCTCAAGGAATGAGCTCGCGAACGATCCGCTATGCTGGACACATAGAAGAAAAGAAAAAGGAATTGAGAGGGAAGCTCAGAGCTTGCGCATCGCTTCCAGGATGATCTTCTGTTCGGTGGCCGCGACCATCCCAATGGTCTTGACCACGGTGTCCGGGTTCAAGCTGATGGAGTCGATGCCACACCTCACCAGGAACTCGGTGAATTCCGGGTAGACCGAGGGAGCCTGTCCACAGATGCCGACGGTCTTTCCCTTCTTGTGCGCCACTTCGATGAGCATCTTAATCGCTCTCTTGATGGCCTCGTTGCGCTCGTCGAAGTACCCCATCTTGCCCAGTACGTCGGAGTCGCGGTCGGCGCCCATGATCAATTGGGTGAGGTCGTTGGACCCGATGGAGAAGCCGTCGCACACCTCTGAGAACTCCTCGGCCATGAAGACGATGACCGGCACCTCTGCCATCAGGAAGAGCTTGAAATCGTTGTTTCGTTTCAGGCCGATGGCGTCCATCATCCCGTTGATCTCCTTGACCTCTTCAACGGTGCGAACGAACGGAAGCATCACCCAGATGTTCTTCAGCCCCATCTCATCCCTTGCCTTCTTGACCGCTTCCAGCTCTAGCTTGAATGCCTCGCGGTACTGTGGCGAAACGTATCGGGAACAACCGCGCCACCCGATCATGGGGTTCTGCTCCACTGGCTCGTACAACTCCCCGCCTTCCATATCGCGATATTCGTTGGTCTTAAAATCGCTCAATCTGAGGATGATCGGCCGGGGGAAGAACGCCTTCCCCACGATCCCGATGCCCTCGGCGAGCTTGTCCACCAATTCCGCGGACTTGCCCTTCGCCATCATGGCCTGGGGGTGCTCTCCGATGAAGGAGGTGAAAAGGAACTCGATCCGCATCAGTCCCACTCCGGAGGAGGGGAGCTTCGAGTATTCCTCGGCCTTGTGAGGGATCCCGACATTGATCATGATCTTCGTGCCAGTGACGGGAACGCTTTGCATCATCGCCACGTTATGGCTCTCTTCCTTCTTTTTCTCGATCGCCCCTTCCATGACGATGCCCCTGGTGCCATCGACTGTGACCATCATGCCCTCCTTGAGGACCTTGGTGGCTTCCCTCGTCCCCACGATGCATGGGGTGCCGAGCTCGCGCGCCACGATGGCGGCGTGGCAGGTCATCCCGCCTTCGTCGGTCACGATGGCGGCGGCACGGGTCATCGCTGGGACCATGTCCGGTGAGGTCATGACCGTCACCAGGATATCGTCCTTCAACACGATGTCCAAGCTATCATTCTCCTTCAGGAGCCTGACCCTACCGGAAGCCACGCCTGGGCTGGCGGCCAGACCCTTCAGCATCGTCTTCTGCGAATGCGCCTGATCAGCTGGTGATTCCTTGCCTTTCATGCCGTTTACCTTTCCTTTACCGTTCGATCCGAGGGTCGTTACAGGCCTCGCCTGTACGACATAGAATTCGTCATCCTCCAAGCACCATTCGATGTCCATGGGCTTGTTGTAATGCAGCTCGATCTGATTGCCAACGTCGGCGATATCGAGGATCTGTTCATCGGTCAGCTTCTGCGCTTCCATCAGGTTCTCCGCTATCTCCTCCCTGACGGTGTCTCCCGTCTTACCCTTGACCAACTTCCAGGTCTGCTTGGCGATGCGCTTATTGATAATCTTGGTGTGGAACTTGTCGACGACGTAGGTATCTGGCGTGACCTTGCCGCCAACGATCGCTTCTCCCAGGCCGTATCCCGCCTCGACGATGATGTGCGGCAGCTCGGAGTTCGGGTCCACGGTGAACATGATCCCGGCTACGTCCGAATTGACCATCCTTTGGACGACGACGGCCAACTTCACCTTGGTATGCTCGAAGCCCTTGGTGGTGCGGTAAGAGATGGCGCGAGGCGTGAACAATGACGACCAGCACTTCTTCACCTTGTCGATGAGGTCGTCTGGTTCGCCCACGTTGAGGAAGGTATCCTGTTGACCTGCGAAGCTCGCGGTCGGAAGGTCCTCGGCGGTGGCGCTGGAACGGACCGCCACGAACCCAAGCTTCTTCTTACCTTCGAAGAGCCCGTGGAATTCCTTCAATATCTCGAAGCGAAGGTCCTCTGGAACGATCGCGTCCTCGAACGCCTTGCGGATCTTCAGGCTAACGTCTTGCAGAGAGACTTCAGAGGACACATCTACTTTCTCGAGATTGGTCTCGACCCGCTTCAGCAGGTCGTTCTTCTCGAGAAAATAATCATAAGCAGCGGTTGTTAGAACGAACCCACCAGGGACCTTGAAACCGGCCGCGGTCAGCTCGCCAAGATTTGCGGCCTTTCCACCTGCGATGGGAATGTCATTCACTCCCAGCTCTGCGATACTCATGATCCTCTTCATATGCTCACCTGAACTCTGAAGGGGTTTAGCTCGCAGGGACTGCGCATTGTCGCATCCCGTTGGCAAGTATTCCGTTTAGTCGAATAAACTCATGGGTAATAACCTTATTGGAGTAGGAGTCAGCAATGAGGCATTTATCCATCATCCAATCGCCGATGCGCCTAATCCACAATGTTCTTCGATCGTTCTTCTCATGGTCGGAAATCTGATTCCAATCGTACACGCCTTATTTGCATAGGGCTCCGTCGCAGAGTTACGCACTTTACATAATACTTCGGATAAATCGAGGCGGTTGTAGTGCTCAAATGTGCAGAGAACCGCCGAGGTATTGAAGATAGTACGATTCTGCTTTTATATCCTATCTATCATTTTCCTCATCATTGAGGCGTTCCAGAATCGTATTTCATCGACGTCATTCGAATATCGTATGTTTTTTGACGAATATCGAAGAATAATTGTGTGCAAGGTTCAAATACGATAATCGATTTCAGGGAAATGTAAGAAACGAGGTTCTGAACATGACCACGGTTGAGATACGATGGCATGGTCGAGGCGGTCAAGGCGTCGTCACTGCCAATGAGATACTCGCAGCCGCCGCTTTGTGCGAGGGCAAATACATCAAAGCCTTCCCAGAGTTCGGTCCTGAAAGGATGGGCGCGCCAATTAGGGCGTTCGCCCGGATATCGGACAAGGTCATTAATGTTCATAGCCAGGTTTACTATCCTGATTACGTGGTTGTCCTAGATAACACGCTGATCCATAATCCGTCCATCAAAGAGGGTCTTAAGAAAAGCGGCAAGATCATCGCCAATTTTCCGGATGGGAAGCAAAAGCTCAAAACATTGGTCGGCAACGGATATGATGTGCACGCTGTAAATGCCACCAAGATATCGACCGAGGAGATCGGAAGACCGATGGCCAACACCGCAATGGTCGGGGCGTTGGTGCGCGTTTCCAAGATAGTTGACATTAAGACCGTTACCGCAGAGCTGGCGACCAAGTTTGCTGGTAAGTTCCCCCAATCCGTGATCGCCAAGAACATCAGGTCGGTGGAGAGAGCCTTCGAAGAGGTGGACTGATGGCTAGCGACAAGGCAAGCGAATTGCCCGAGGGCGGGATGATCACCGAAGCAGGAAGCTCGCGCAAATACCTCACTGGCGACTGGCGTTCCAAGAGGCCAGAATGCGATGAGCTGAAGTGCACCAATTGTCTCATCTGCTGGATCTACTGTCCCGATAACAGCATAATTGTCAAAGACGGAAAAAGGGTGGGTTTCAAACTGACGCACTGCAAGGGTTGTGGAATATGCGCCAACCAATGCCCCGCGAATGCGATAACCATGAAGGACGAGGTGGGCTGATGAAGAAGATCGCGATGAACGGTGACCAAGCGATCGCGCTCTCCTGGAAGCAGGTCGATCCGGACGTGGTCGCTTCCTATCCGATTACACCTCAAACGATCATCGTGGAGACGTTCTCAGAGTATGTGGCCGATGGTCTGGTGAACACCGAATACGTCTGCGCAGAGTCGGAGCACAGCGCTATGAGCATTTGCATCGGAGCCTCGGCTTCGGGCGCCAGGACTGCGACGGCCACCGCCTCTGCCGGTCTAGCATTTATGTGGGAGGTGCTCTATGTGGCCTCGGGAATGCGCCTGCCAATAGTGATGGTCGTCGCCAACCGGGCGCTCAGCGGCCCGATCAACATCCATTGCGACCACAGCGATGCCATGGGAGCGCGTGACTCCGGCTGGATACAGCTGTTCGGCGAGAATGTGCAGGAAGCCTATGACAACAGCCTCATGGCCTTCCGGGTGGCGGAGCACATGGACATTCGGATGCCGATGATGACCTGCCTTGACGGTTTCATCGTCACTCACTCCCTGGAGCGGTTCGAGCCGTTGCCCGATGACGTGGTGAAGTCGTTCGTCGGGCCTTTCAAATACAGGCATTCTCTGCTCGATCACAAGAACCCGATAACCATGGGCCCGTTCGATTGGACCGATTACTACTTCGAGCATAAGTACCAGCAAGTGGAGGCGATGAAGCGGGTGACGCCGGTGGTCAACTCGGTCGCCAAGGACTTTGCCAAGATCAGTGGCCGCGACTACCAGATCATCGAGCCCTACAAACTGGAGGACGCCGACTATGCCGTCCTGGCCATGGGGTCGACAGCAGGAACGTTGAAGGAGATGGTGGACGAGCTCCGGGCCGAAGGCAAGAAGGTCGGCTCGATCAAGCTGCGCCTGTTCCGTCCCTTCCCTAGCGCTGAACTGGCCAAGATGGTCGAGGGATTGAAAGGAGTCGCGATCATGGACCGGGCGGTCAGCATTGGGGCAGAGGGCCCGATATTCCCTGAGGCCCGCTCCGCGCTCTACGACGATAAGCAAAGGCCTCGCCTGATCAATTACGTCTACGGCCTCGGAGGCCGGGACATCCGGCCGGAGGAGCTGAAGCACGTCTTCAACCAGCTCATCCACAATGAGGGCGATACCGTGAACTACCTTGGGGTGAGGAAATGAGCGCAACCACCAATCTAAAGGTGCTCTCGTTAAGGGACGACCGCTATGTGGAAGGGCACCGCCTATGCGCCGGCTGCGCCGAGCCGATAATCGCAAGGCAAGTGCTGATGGCGACGGATAAACCAGTGGTGGTCTCAAATGCCACCGGTTGCTTCGAGGTCTCATCTTCGATATATCCGTTCACCTCGTGGAACGTCCCATGGATACACAGCGCCTTCGAGAACGCCCCCGCCACCATCGCTGGTGTTGAGGCGGCATACCTGGCGCTGAAGCGGAAGGGCCTGATAAAGGACGAGATGCGCTTCATCGCCTTCGGAGGAGACGGGGCCAGCTACGACATCGGCATCCAGTCTCTCTCGGGAGCGATCGAACGGGGGCATCATTTCCTCTATGTCTGCCTGAACAACGAGGCGTACATGAACACCGGGATCCAGAGGTCGGGAGCGACCAGCAGAGGCGCTCAGACCACTACCTGTCCGGCCGGTACTTGCGTGCCAGGGAAGAAGGAGTTCCCCAAGAACCTGACCAAGATCATCATCGCCCACGATCTGCCATACGCTGCCCAGGCATCGCCGCACAACTTCAAGGACCTCATCGAGAAATCCGCGAAAGGCCTGGAGGCGAACGGTCCGTCGTTCCTGAACGTCATCGCGCCTTGTCCGCGCGGATGGCGCTTCGATTCCGCCAAGACCATCGAAATGTCGAAGCTGGCAGTGGACACTTGCATTTGGCCATTGTACGAATTCGAGTTGGGTGAATGGAGGCTAACCGCCGACAGCAAGCGTATCGCCGAAGGCTCGAAGAAGAAGCTCCCCATCTCGGAATGGCTCAAGTCGCAAGGCCGTTTCAGTCATCTCTCCAATGAGAAATGGGCTTATGTGGCCGACGAGATCCAGGCCAACGTCGACAAGCAATGGAAAGAGCTGCTCCGATTGTGCAAAACCTGATCGACGATCGAGCGTCAAACCTTTGATTGTTTGTTCGGGCCAGTCCGAACGATGCTCGGAAGATCAGGACTGCTCTTGCGAGGCGAGGAGCTCTTCCCAGAGCTTGATCGTTTCCAGGGCGTCCAGCTCATCGACGGCTTGGATCGCGAAGCCAGCGTGGACTATGACGTAGTCTCCTGGCTTGACCTCAACCAGGGAGATGTTGGTTTCGCGCTGCACGCCGCCGAAATCGATGACGGCAATGGTGCCATCAATCGATACGACCTTTCCTGGGATCGCAAGACACATTGGATGCCTCTTAAGATGAGATCAATTTGATGATGGCCTCGGCCGGTTGGCCGTCGGTCGCCTTCAAAGCCTCGATGGACTTCTCGCGGCTCGCACCGGTCTGGGACATGACGAGCTTGATGTCGTCCTCGGGAATGGGAAGTAGGGTAGGTGCCCCAGACTTTTGTGAAGCAGGCGTTTGCGAGAGCGGGAGGATCTCTGTCTCTCCGGTGATCTGGTATGTCTTCTGGCCCTGCGCTTGCATTATCGTGACCGAGGCATCAGTGATGATGTACTGCATGCTCTTGGTCCGTATGACCACGTTCTGTACGTCCTCGATGTCTTCGGTCTCGATACCCAGCTTCCTCATAGCTTGTTTGACCTGACGAGGGTTCACGCCCCGCATTCCTGGCATCATAATAGCACCTAATAAAATGCCCTTCGGCTATTAAACCTTTTGAAAAAACCTTGTGCATCCGAATGTCAGATGGAAAATGGTTTGAGGGGCGAGCTCGGCCGCCCTTGGTCTGCTCGATCAGAGGACATTCAGGCAGTGATCTCGTTCCCAGTCGGTGACCCAGGTACGATAGCCGTCCCATTCCTTGCCCTTTATGTGGATGTAATGACTGAAGATATGCTCGCCCAAGGTCTCATTCATCAATTTGCTCTGGGAGAATATCTTAAGCGCATCGCCAAGGCTCTCCGGCAGCGATTCGATCTTCATCCTTTTCCGCTCATCCTTGCTCATATGGTAGATGTCCTTCTCCACTGGCTCTGAAGGATGCATATCGTTATCCACGCCATCCAGACCTGACGCGAGCATGACAGCGAACTGGAGATAGGGATTTCCCGCGGGGTCGGGGTTGCGTAGCTCTACCCGGGTGCGCCCTCCTCTGCCGGCCGGGACCCTAATCAGGGCGCTCCGGTTCATGTTGGCCCATGAGATGTAGCATGGCGCCTCATATCCCGGAACCAGGCGTTTGTAGGAGTTCACATGCGAGGCCAGAATGGCGCAGTTATCTTGCGCATGCGCGAGCAGGCCCGCCAAGAACTTCATGGAAAGCTCAGAAAGGCCGAACTTGCCATCTGGGTCATCGAAAGCATTCGTCCCGTCCATCCTGGACAAGCTCTGATGCACATGCATGCCAGATCCATTGACGCCGAACATTGGCTTGGGCATGAAGGTCGCATAGAGGCCATATTGAGCGGCGATGGTCTTGACGCCCAATTTCAGTGTCATCATTCGATCGGCCATCGTGAGGGCGTTCTGATAACGCAGATCGACCTCCAATTGGCCCGGTGCCACCTCGTGATGAGAGGCCTCCATATCGAAGTGCATGGCATCGAAATTCAGCATGATGTCCTTCCGCACCATCTCGCCTTTGTCCAAAGGCATCAGGTCAAAATATCCACCATTGTCGGCCGGTTCCATTATCGGACTGCCCCTTTCATCGATGTTGAATAGGAAGAACTCGAACTCTGGTCCGACATTGAAGATGAATCCTTTCTGCTTCGCCTTATCGATCATCTTCTCAAGCACCCAGCGCGGGTCGCCTTTGAATCGGTTGCCAGAGTGGTCGGAGATGGTGCACATGAAGCGTGCTGTCTTCATCGATCCGTTTGAGGTCCACGGATAGATTTGGAAGGACTCTAGGATGGCGTTAGCGCGCATGTCCGATTCTTCGATCGTGGCATATCCCAGGATCGAGGAGCCATCGATGAATACGCCTTCATCCATCGCTCTTTCCAGCTTGGTCACTGGAATGGTGACACTCTTGACCATTCCGAGAATGTCTGAGAACTGCATCTCGATGAAGTGGACCCCTTCCTGCTTCACCTTCGTCAGTATCTCATCTTTTGCTTCATCCGACCTCTTGGTGGCGGTCATCAAGAAACCCGATAAATCGAATTGCATAATATAACTTTGCATAGATTTTCTCATCATTAATTAGATGAATGTCTATCATTATCGGTATCTATGGCGTTTTTGACTATCATTACTGCTTTCTTCACAGCATTTGAGCCCTCTTCGGGAGTGTTTGCCCCGCCGGAAGCGAAGTTCCTGCCCCCTCCGCCCTTGCCATTGAATGATTTCAGGGTCTCGATCAGCACTTCCTTGCAATCGATGGCAAGATCCTTCGAGGAAGCGATGATCAGCATCAGCTTGTCATCGGAGGAGGACATGACGCATATCGACCGGTCGTCTTTCGCGAACTGGTTGGCACAATCGACCAATGCCTTCTTATCGATGCCTTGGTAGCTTTTCGAGTAGATGCGCACCCCTTCATATTTCTCTGGCACAAGATTTGAAAGCGTCTCCTTGCTGTATTTTTTCAAAGTCTGTTTCTTGCCCTCGAGGTCGCTCTTGAGATTATCGAGCGCTTTGACCAGATCTTCTGGGTTGGCGCCCATGCTCTCAGATGCCTGCAAGGAGATGGTCGAGAGGTTTAGTGCGCTGTCAATGGCATCCCTTCCCGTCTGGAACTCGATCTCGAAGTCACCTGCGGGTCTGGCCGATGACAGCTTCGTTATTAGCAGGATCTTCAATTCCCTGGTGTTCTGGATGTGCACGCCGGCGCAGGCTGCTTTATCGATATCGCCGATGCTGATGATTCGTATTTTGTCGCCATGGATCCGCTCCACCTTGACGCGGATCTCCTTGATGATGGGGCTGTCCTTCGACACCCAGACTTCGCTGATGGGAAGCTGAGAGACTATCGCCGCGTTCGCCTCCGTTTGGGCGCGGGCCAGCAACGCCCAGCTCATCTCGCCTCTGACGATGAATGATTTCTTCTTCGGCGTAATAGCGATCTTCACGAGCTCGAGCTCCGGGTTGATCTTGTTCATTGCGGAGAAGAGCAAGTGCTCCCCCGTGTGTCCGCGCATAAGGTCGTGGCGGCGCTCCCAGTCGACCTCGGCCTCCACCCTTAGCCCCACCGAAAAATCATGGTCTGGAACCCTGTGCCAGATGTCCCCCTGTTCCTTGACTCCCACCACATCGAGGTCCTCGATCCAACCGGAGTCCATGTCCTGGCCGCCACCTCCGGGGAAGAATGCCGTGCGATCAAGGGCTACCCAGTCTCCATTGAGCTTTTCCACGGTGGCGTCAAATCGGGTCATGTACGGGTCGCTTTCGTAAAGCAATCTCGTCATCAGATACAGGAAAGCGACGATTAGCCAAAACGTTATCGTTACACCTGCTTCGCGTTGAGTCGAATAGCATTCGTCAAATGCGCAGTTGGTTCATAAAGCAAACAGACAAATATCGAAATTCATATTCCGTAACATACATTTCAGGAGGAGTTAGAGGGATGCCAATCGGTTCGACGCTCGATGACCTGGATAAGCGTATAATCTCTGAGCTTTGTGTTTCCAGCCAGGGTTCGTACCGGCAGATAGCGAAGCGCCTTGGCATACACCCCACTACACTGATTCAAAGGGTCAAGAACCTTGAGAAACTGGGTATCATCCACGGTTACAGGGCGCAAGTGGATTACCTGAAGCTCGGCTACGAGTTCATGGCCATCGTCCACATCTCGGTGGAAGGGGATCTTCTTGACGTGGAGCAGAAGATCAAGAACCTGAAGGACGTAGTAGCAGTATTCGATGTAACCGGAGAATGCGATTCGATCGCCTGGGTTGCCTGCAAGAATCGCGAGGAGTTCAGTGCGGTCATCAAATCCATGCTTACCATCAAGGGCGTAAAGAAGACTAACACCTATGTCGTCTTGAACTTGGTCAAAGACCCATTCCAGTTCTTACCCGAATTCGGAAACAAGAGCGATGTGGAGCGCTAGGAATCGGGGCATCGACGGTTTGGTCATCTAATGCCCAGAACGGTCGATATATTCTGTACATAATGTCAGTGAAATGCTGCAAGAATCGGCAATCTGCCGACATCTGTTGATGAAATGATAACGCCTGAGCAAGGAAGACCTCTCGTTTGAGCAAAATGCTATATATAGTAGCCTCCTTTCCACGAGCGTTTACAGCATTTCCAGAGGCCAGACGATGTTGCGTACGCATGATTGTGGCAAGTTGCGGTCACAGGACCTTGGGAAACGGGTCACCATGGCCGGTTGGGTTCGGTTCCGCCGCGATCACGGCGGCGTGCTCTTTCTAGACCTGGCCGACTCGAACGGCACCACACAACTGGTGTTCGATCCCAGGGCGTTAGGAGAATCGATCGATAGGAAGCGCCTCTCGGAGATACTTAATGCCTTCGGACGGGAGTGCGTGGTCCAGGTCACCGGCGTCGTGAGGGAGAGGGTCCCCGGCACGGAGGACCCACGAAATCCCACTGGCCTGGTCGAAGTGCTCATCGAGGAAGCCAAACTTCTCAACAACTCCAAGCCGATACCGTTCGAGGTGGCGGACCAGAAGAACTCGATGCTACCGAACGAGGACCTGCGGATACGCTACCGCTATCTGGACCTGAGGCGGACGCAGATGATAATCAATCTGGCCTTCAGGCATAAGTTTCTCAGTGAAGCAAGGGACGAGCTGAACCGGGCCAACTTCATGGAGGTCGAGACCCCGATGCTGACGCGCTCAACGGCGGAAGGGGCTAGGGACTTCTTGGTGCCCTCTCGGATACAGCCAGGGCACTTCTACGCCCTGCCGCAATCGCCCCAGCTGTTCAAGCAGATGTTGATGGTGGGAGGCGTGGAGCGCTACTACCAGTTCGCGCGCTGCTTCCGCGACGAGGATTCCCGCGCGGACCGTCAGCCGGAGTTCACCCAGATGGACATGGAGATGTCCTTCGTGGAGGAAAAGGACGTCCACGGCATGATCGAGCGTATCCTTAGCCACGTTTGGAAGTCGCTTTACGACAAAGAGCTCAAGACGCCTTTCCCCAGGCTCTCCTATGCTGATTCCATGTCCCGCTTCGGTACCGACGCGCCGGACGTGAGGTTCGGCCTCGAACTGACCGATGTGACGGAGATTGTCCGCAAGGCGCATTACGAGATCTTCCAGAAAGTGTTGAGCAAGAAAGGCATAGTCGTAAGTCTGAACCTGAGGTCCACCCAGGTCAAGGAGAAGGACGCCGAGTGGAACGGCGTCGGACGAAAGGAAGTGGACCGACTGATCGAGTGGGCCAAGCAGCAGGGGATGAGCGGTCTCTCCTGGATGCGCTGCACCGATAACGGTCTGGAGTCCAATATCGCGAAGTACTTCCCGGAGGAGGTGCGCAAGCAATTGACGGATTCGATGGGCGCGGAGGTCGGAGATCTCCTGCTCTTCCTGGCCGGTCCGCGGATGCAGACTCTGAAGGCCGGTGGAGCTCTGCGAATGAAGCTGGCGCGGGACAACGGACTTCTGGACGAGAAGGATCATCAGTTCGTCTGGATAGTGGATTGTCCGCTCTTCCAAGCCGACCCAGTTACCGGCAAGCTGTCAGCATTCCATCATCCGTTCGTGAGGCCGGTCAAAGGCGACATCTCAAGGGATGAGGACGCCACCAAGATCATGGGCCAGTCATACGACCTGGTCTTAGATGGGAGCGAGATCGGCTCCGGTTCGATACGCAACCACGACCCGAAAGTGCAGCGCAAGGTCTTCCGCTTGCTGGGCATGACCGAAGAGGACATAGAGTGCGAATTCAGCTTCTTCCTGGAAGCATTGGAGTTCGGGGCGCCGCCTCACGGTGGAATCGCGTTAGGCATGGACCGATTGGTCTCAATACTGCTCGGCAGCGAATCCATCCGTGACGTGATCGCCTTCCCGAAGAACAAGAAGTTCCAGTCATTGGTCGATGGCTCACCAGCAAAAGTGGAGCAAGCGAAGCTCGCCGAGCTCATGCTGCTATCGATAGCTGAGGAAGAGGTCAAGAAAGAGGAATGATCAATTCTTCCTCTTCTCAATTTCTTTCTTCACCGCTTCCACAACCTCTTGGGAGTTATACTTGCCCTTCGCCACTTGCATCACGTGCCCGATGACGCTGTTGGCCGATTTGGGGTTGGCGGAATAGTCCTTCACTACCTGCGGGTGCTCATCGATGTAGGCGGAGATGATCGTGCCCAGCAATTCATCCTCCACCGCGCACGAAAGGTCGTTGGGGCATTCCCCGGAAGCAATCGCCCCGATGCGCCTTCTTGCCTCCGAGTCGGTGATCTCCCGGTTAACGACCTGGGTAATAATCGAGGCGAGGTCCGTCCTCATCTGCTCGTCCAGGCGTGGTAGCAGGGAGGACCAGTTGGCCGAGATCGGTCCGAGGGTCCAGGCCAGGGCGATCCCGGGCTCGACATTTTGCGCCAGCGTTTCGAACATATCGGCCAGCGGCATGGAGGTGAGCACGATCTGTCGCATCTTGCTGAACTCCAAGGCGTAATGGCCAGCCATGCGCTGCGCCCGTCGCAACGGTGTTTCCGTAGTGCTCATCGATCGGGCCAGGACACCGACGCTAAACGTACCCAGGTCCGGTTCGCCGATGTAACCGTAATCCTCCTCGGTCTCCTTCTCCCGGGCTGACATGGTGACTTTGCGCTCCTCGTCGTAGCGCCTGGTCTCCCTTATCACTTTCATGCCAGCTTCGAGCATCTTGAATTGTCGGGAGGCTTCGAACTTGAGCGCCTTCTCCAGGTTGCGCAGGCCCTGGATGTTCTTGACCTCCACCCTTTCGCTCCCCATCGAGATGTTAGCGTCGACGCGCACGCTCTGCTCATCGGCCGCCGTCGTGCCGATGATATGCCGCAGCTCGACCAGCAGCTCCTGCAGGAAGATCCTCGCCTCCTCGGGGGAGGACAGGTCCGGAGCGGTCACTATCTCCACCAATGGTATCCCGGAGCGGTTGTAATCGATCAGGGAGACCTCTTCGCCGGACTTGCCCACTCGTTTGATCCGGCCCGGGTCCTCCTCGAGGTGCGCTCTCCAGATGCCGATGGTCTTGTCCTTCACGATGAAGCAGCCATCGGTCCCGAGGGCAGAATCGTATTGGGTGATCTGGAAGTTCTTTGGCAGGTCGGGATAGAAGTAGGTCTTGCGGGAGAACCAGACCTCCTCGGGTATGTTGCAATCCAGGAAGCGGGCGATCTCCACGCCCATCTCCAGCGCCCGGCGGTTCAGGGAGGGGCGCGAGCCAGGGAAGCCGAGGCAGGTGGGGCAGATGGAGGAGTTCGGCTCCTCTGCGCTGGTCGAGCAGGAGCAGAACAGTTTGGACTTGGTGGGAAGCTGGACGTGGACCTCGAGGCCGATCTTCATCCGCTCACCTCCGGGAATCTGATCTTGAAGTCATCGCACCATCTCTCTGCGACGTCCAACAACCGCCTCTCCTCCCAATGGGGTGCCACCAGCTGCATCCCTATCGGCATCTTGTCCTCATAGCCGCAAGGCAGGGATATGTGCGGCATCCCCGTCAAGTTCGGCGGAACGGTCAGGAAGTCCGCCTGGTAGATCTCCAGCGGTTTCATCTTCGCTATCTCGGTGAATCGAGGCGCGATGAACGGCATGGTCGGAGTGATAATGAGGTCGTCCTTCTCCATCAATCCCTGATATTCTTTGATGATGAGCTGGCGCACCGCCAACGCCTTCAGGTAATAGCGATCGCGGAAGCCGACCATCCTGGTATAGGTGCCGAGCAGGACCCGGCGCTTCGCCTCCTTGCCGAAGTTGGCTGAGCGCACCTCCGAGAAATAGTCGTTGAAGCTTTGGTCGATCTTACCGCCTCGCACGCCGAACAGCATCCCCTTGTACCTTGCCAGGTTGGTCGACGCCTCTGACGTGGCGAGCACGTAATACGCGGCGAGGGCGAATCCCAGCGAGGGCATGCTGACCCGATGCGCTTCGATCCCCATCTCGCTCAGCTTGTCCAGCGCGGTCTCGAACGCCCGCAGCACCGCCGGGTCGAGGTTCTGCAGCGCCTCCTCGGGGATGGCGACGCTTTTTACCTTGGGGCCGTCTAATCGCAATTCCGGCTGGACGCAGGACGTCGGATCCCTCCGGTCCGGTCCGGAGATCACCGGAAGGAAACGCTTGAGGTCGGCGACGCTCCTTGTGACCAGGCCGATCTTGTCCAGCGAGTTGGCATAGTCGATCAGTCCGTAGCGCGACACCCGACCATAGGTCGGCGTGAAGCCGATCACCCCGCAGAAGGAAGCGGGACAGGAGATCGAGCCGCCGGTGGACTCTGCCAATGCCACATGCTTATCCAATAGGGCGGTTATCGCGGCCGCGCCGCCGCTCGAACCTCCGCAGGTCCTTTCCAGGTCGTACGGATTCAGAGGGATGCCGAAGGCGGAATTGGTGCAGAAGGTGCCGAACCCGAACTCGTCCATGTTCGTCTTTCCGATCAGGATGCCGTTCGCCTCACGCATCTTTCGGACCACGGTCGCATCGAAAGGTGGTCGGTAGCCTTCCAGTATCTTTGAACCGGCCCGGGCCTGGAACCCAGTGGCGCAGATGTTGTCCTTGGCTGAGAAATGAAACTTGGGCGGATATTCGTTCATCTCCTTGAGGTCTTGAGCGATCTCCGCGAACGGTCGATACTTGTCGTTCAAGGCGGTCAGTTTCTCGGTCGAAATAAGACAGGTCATGTCAGCTTCGGCCCCCTGACCATGTCCTGGTAGGTATCCATGGAGTCCCGCAGCATTTCAGCGTTGATCTCTCGGCTGACCTCGTCCTCGCGCAGGACGTTGGAGACAGGGACCGAATTGAAATCGTGTTTGCCAGTGTCAGGGGCTTTGTCCAGGATTGAGAAGTAGCTGAGAACGTCCTCCAGGTCCTTGGCGAATTCTCGTATCTCCGCTTCCGTCAATTTCAGGCGCGCGTTCCGGGCGACGCTCTTCACTTCTTCCAAATCCATGTCGACACCGTGAAGTGGACCTTGCTTATCCTCGCCAAGGTCTCAAGGTTTTGGTGCATTATGCGGGCTCGTTAATAAAGTCTTGGCGACCCCCGATAAACGTTCATTTTGTGGCCAGTTCATGTTCATTCCTGAACACCCCGATGAAAACGTTTATGTGAGGAGCATCTTTTACTCTGGTACGGTAGATAGTATGGATGAATCAGATAAGTTGATACAGCAGGCTCACCAGCTCATGAACGATGGGGAATATCCGCAGGCGTTCTCCAAGTTCGACAAAGCCATCAAGGCGAACCCGAACAGCTCCGAAGCGTATTTCGGGAAGGCCGAGGCCGGAATGCTGGTCTCCAAGATCGGCGTCGAAGAGATAATCGCGCTGTACAAGAAGGCCATCTCGCTGGACGACAAGAACCCGTTCTATTATTCGTCCCTGGGCGCGTTCTGCGTCGAGGCCAATCAGTTCAACGAGGCAGAGTCGGCATACAACAAGGCCGCTGAAGTGGACCCGGACAACGCTCCGTACTACTACTCGGAATTCGCGGTGGAATATTATCGCCGGGCGCCGGTGGCGATGGAGCAGTTCATGGACGACAGCACCAGGGCGATCATCGCCAAGAAGTCGCTGAAGTACCTGCTGAAATCGATAAACCTGACTGAAGAGCAGGCAAAGAAGCTGCTCTGATGAGGGCTTGAAGACAAGCTGCTGGGTCAGCGGTAAATGTCACGCTTCTCGCATCTATCCTTGCATCTGATATTCTCCTCTGCTAGCTCCCTCTTGGACATGCAACCGGAGCACATCTTGATCCGAGGGTAGAAATGCTCATCGCAGACCAGACTGCCACAGATGGCGCAGGAGCTGAACGCGGGCTTCCCACAGATCATGCATTGGCCGACTAGTTCCATCATGGAAGTCTTTGTCTTCCGACCTCATGAAACCTTCCCTCTTAGAAATGCTCGTCGGATGCGGCATCACCTGGTGGCCGATCTCTTGCAGACCCGGACCAGCTCCCTGGCGTTCTCCACCGGGGTATCTGACGGAAGCTCACATGCTGGCGCTATGATAGTCCTCGTGTCGCCAAAGAACTTGATGGCCTTCGCTACCGCCACCTCGATCTCGTCCAAGCTCCCTTGGTAAATGAGGCTCTGATGGTCTATCCCGGCCACCAACGTCCTCTGCCCGATCTCCAAGGCCATGCGCTCGCTCGCCCCCCTTGCCCCCACCCAGAAATGGACCGCTCTGGGGTCGAGCACGGTCATCTGTTCCTCGAGGAACGGGGCGTAGGAGCAATTGTGGACGATGGTGCGAAGGCCGAGCGAATGGTATTCCTGGATCACCTCACGGAGGGGTTCGAGGTCAAAGTGCATGCACATCTCCAGGGTGTTCTGCTCCGCATCAGCCAGCCCCCCGCTGATGAAGATAGCATCCAGGCCGGAATAGTTCGCCAGGCGCACCCCCAGCATCTTCAGGCTCTCGGCCACCTTGGAGAGCAGCAAGGCCAGTTCCTCAGGCTGCAGCATCTGCCATACCATGAGGTTCTCGTACCCCAGGATCCCGGAGGCGACTATGAACGGAGAGCTGCTACATCCCAGCACCATAGTGCTCTTGCCCACCTCCTGCATCATGATGCGCCCTGCTTTGATCTGGATAGACCATATCGGGTCGTCGAACGGATCGATGGAGGTCAACTTCTCCACCGATTCAATGTCGCTTATCGCGGCCGGTTCGCAATTCGGATAATTGTTCCGGTTGTTGAAGGTCAGTTTCGCGCCGAACGCCTGCGCCTCCATCAGCAGGTCGCCCCATCCGACCATCACGTTGTCATAGCCGAAGACGTCCAAGGCCGTGAGGCTGAGCTGGGCGAATTTCTTCGGGTCGTAATAGGCTTCTTGGATGGCCATGCCAGCCACTTGCTGGACGTGTTTCATCCCGCCAAGATGCTGGTACATGACCGGGACTCGATCGGTCCCGTCGCCATCAAGAGCGGCAGAGAAGCGTTCCCGTGAGTTCATCCACCAGGTATTGTGACCCTCGGTTTAATAATTCTTGGCCAGCGCGATCAAAGCAACTCGAGATAGCGCAAGCCTTCGACCACGCCGTCGGAGTGCGTTCCTTTGGCAACGAAGTCCGCCGCCGCCTTGGCGCTGGGGGAGGCGTTGCCCACCGCTATCCCGATGCCACAGCCGGCCAACATCTTGGAGTCGTTGTCCGAATCGCCTATCGCCGCGATCTGTTCCAGGGGGATGCCCACCAGCTCGCTGGCCTTCTTAACGCCTGCGAGCTTGCTGTGCCCCTTGCTCATGAGATGGATGGCGAACCCGGTGGCCTCGATCTCCAGATCCCAGCCTTCCAGGATGCGGCGGAGCCTTTCCAGGTCGAGGGAGCGCTTCAAGGCCACCTCGGTCACGCGCCAATTGTCGGTGAACAGGCGTTCCGCCTCCGGCATCGCCTCTTTCAGATGCTCGAACGCCCTCAACGGGAGCTTATTGGACTGTAGCTGGAACGTCCTTTCCTTGTAGTAGACGATACCGCCGTTCTCCGCGATGATCGCTCCCTTCGTTCCAATATAGGCCGAGAGGCCGAAGACCACCGGGAGGACGTTGCCCGAGGCGATCATCACCATCGTGCCTCGTTCCTGGACCATCCGCAGCGCCTCGATACCAGCAACCTGGACGAGCTTCCGGGCATCGGTTATCGTGCCATCGATGTCGCAGACGACCGCTCGCACGTTCGGCATTTCTTTTAGCTCCGCGGCTCACTCGCGCAACTCTTTCAAAGTGGTCACGCGCTCCGCGAAGGCGTTGTGCTTGTGGATCGATTCCTCGCTCTCGCTTCTCACTGTGACCTTCACCTCATCCGGTAGTTCCACGTATTTCTCCAGCACCTTCGTCAGGATGTCCCGCACCACGTCCTCGACGAACTTCGGGTTGCGGTGCGCGTTGATCACCACTGCCGCTTCGTCCGAGCGCTTGAGGATCTCATAAGTGGGCGACGAAAACGACCGCTCCAAGATGTCGATCAGGTCATTCGCCTCGACCTCGCAGTGACCCGGTACCTCGATCATCAGGGTGGAGATGTTGCGCTGGTTATGGGAAATGACCGGAAAATCACCCTGGATGACGACGTTCCCCTTGACGCTGTCCCGGATGGTCTCCATGGCGCAGGGGCAGGCGGTCATCCCAATCGCCTGGGCGCCGATCATCCTCCTCATCCCTTTCCCGCGATTTCCGCTCGCTTTGGCCATCAGTTTGAAGGGTTCCTTGCTGACCTTTCCACTTGGCCCAGATCGATCAAGGAAATAGTCCGCCATGATGTTCACCTCGGCATACGAGGCATACTCATGTCGATCGAACAGCATTTGGCAGATGTTGCCGGCCAAGACCTCCAATCCACTCACTGGCTTGCTCACGCTCATCTCCAGGACTTCGGCGATTACTTCGAGGTTGCGGGACAGATGCGAACCTCGTTGGGTGGAAGGCAGGTCGACGAAGATATCTATGACGCAATTCAGGCAGGAGGTGCCATAGCTCCTTTGGACCGTGACCTGCTTTCTGACCTCGGTGACGCCCACCCGAGTGAGCTTGAAGCCGTTCAATGATTTGCGACCCTGGACATCTGTCAACTAATCATCCTCCGACCGGGATTGACCGCCCCGTTTTAAATCCTAAGGAATTGACCATTTTTCTAGTAGATTATACCTGGGGTGGTAGATAATGACGAACTCCTACCGACCAGTTCAGCCTAGGCCAGAACAATCATTTATACGTCATCCTTTGATTAACCAACATGCTTTGCGGGGTGGACGAAGCCGGTCGAGGTCCGGTCATCGGTCCGATGGTGGTGGCTGCGGTCATGGTGAAGGATGACAGCCAACTTCGTTCCCTGGAAGTGAGAGACTCGAAGCAGCTGAAGGCGGAGAGGAGAGAGCAGCTCGCCCTGCGCATTTCCCAGATCGCAGAAGTGCGGATGGAAGTCGTCCAACCGCACGAAATCGATGCTAACACCGACGGCCATTTGAATCGTTTTGAAGCGGAGGTGTTCGCCCGTTTGATCGATATGCTGCGGGCGGAGGAGGTTTTCGTCGATGCCTGCGACGTCAACGAACGGCGCTTCGGCGGAATGATCATGCGCCATCTCAGCTATCGGCCGCGCTTGGTGTGCGAGCATAAGGCCGATACGACCTATCCAGTGGTATCGGCTGCCTCCATAATCGCGAAGACCAGGCGAGACGCAATCGTGAGGGAGATCGAGGTCGAGGTCGGTCAGCCGATTGGCACTGGATACGCTCACGACAAAGTCACCATCGCCTTCTTGGAAAACTGGATAAAGGAGAAAGGGTGTCTCCCGCCACACACGCGCCGGTCGTGGGCAACGGCGAAGAGGGCATATTCCGCGGCGAAAACGACGAGACTAACGGATTGGGATGAGTGAAAAGATGGCGGTAAGACAGGTTCTGGATGATGTCGTGGCTCAGTTCAACGCAAAGGTCAGTTGCGACGACTCGCTGCGCAAGGAGTTGGCCGGCATCAGGAAATGTGTGCAGGTCGATCTGGGGCCGGAGCAATACTATTTCATCCTCGATAATTCCAAGGTCGAAGGGGTGTGTGATGGTCGCATCGAGAATCCGGACATCACCATAATCTCCGACGAGGACACGATCCGGAAGCTCCATTGCCGCGAGCTGAAGATCATGAAGGCATGGGCGTTGAAGAAGATCAGGGTGAGGGGTTCGCTGGAAGACATAATGCGCCTGCGAAAATTCTTCTAAGAACGTACAAACCTTTATCTAAGGCCTCATTGTTAGGAGTTTTCCACAGCGGGGTGGGGTAGCCAGGACATCCCGTCGGGCTCATAACCCGGAGACCGGTCGTTCAAATCGACCCCCCGCTACTTCCCAACATCCGAAGCAATGCCAGAGGGCATTTCGGTTTTTCCTTTTGCGATACAATCTTAAACTTAGGTTCGGTCTGGGTAATGCATCTTAGAAACGAGTGAGAATGGTGGCACGCGTTCCAGTTCTGGTAATCGGCGGAGGGGTGGTAGGCGCAGGCATCCTCAGGGACCTGGCGCTGAGGGGGATAGAAGCAATGCTGCTGGAGCAGGGGGACTTCTGTCATGGCGCGTCTGGCGGCAACCAAGGCATGCTGCACAGTGGGGCGCGCTACGCGGTTAAGGACCCGGTATCGGCGAAGGAATGCGCTAAAGAGTCCAAGACATTACGTTCGATCGCGGAGCATTGCATCGACGATTGTGGGGGCATCTTCGTCTCCCTTCCTGGGGACGACCCCGGCTATCCTGATGAATTCTTGAGGGGATGCGGCAAGGCAGGGGTCGAAGTCGAGAATTTGGACATCAAGGAGGCGTTGCTGCGAGAACCTGGCCTGTCCAACCGGATCGAACATGCGGCCTCGGTGAAAGACGCGTCCGTCGACGCTTTCTCTCTGACGTTGAGCAACATCGAATCCGCCCGCAATGCCGGTGCGAAGGCCCTCAACTATCAACGGATCGTGAAGATGAACAGGGTGAGAGGAACGGTGGAGGAGGTGCATTACCAGGACGCCCTCTCCGGTGAACTGAAACGTCTGAAGCCCGAGATAGTGGTCAACGCAGCCGGGGCTTGGTCTGCGAAGATAGCCGCCCTGGTGCAAGCGCCTCTTCCTCTGACATTGGACAAGGGCTCGATGGTGGTGGTGGATGGCCGTCAGACCCGAGGGCTGATCAACCGCTTGCGATCACCAGCGGACGGTGACATCATCGTGCCCAGCCACTCGGTCACAATCCTCGGGACGACCTCCATCGCTCATACCGATCCAGAGAAGGTGAGGGCGTCGGTCGCCGAGGTCGAGCTGCTCAGGAAGGAGTGCTCCCTGATGCTGCCGACGCTCGAAAGCTGCCGCTTGGTCAGGGCCTACGCGCGGCTGCGCCCGTCGGCTGGCGACGGTGGCAAGGGAAGGGACGCTTCGCGCTCATTCGCCATAGTCGACCATACCTCCTCTGGCCTGGACAACATGATAAGCTTGGTGGGCGGCAAGCTGACCACCTACCGCCTCATGGCCGAGAGGGCGGTCGACGCGGTCGCCGAGCTCCTCGGAGATAATACTTCATGCACAACGGCGAAAGAGTCGCTATTGTCCTCTTCGCAAATGGGCAAGGCAGGCGCGATCCCGAAGAGGGCGATGGAGCGCATGCATAGGAAATATGGCCCGATTCAAGCCGAAGTGGCGAGTCATTGTCAGGCTCATCGAGGAGCGGAGAGTATATGCGATTGCGAGGAGGTGCTCCGGGGGGAGATATCCTATTTTGCTGGACATCCGGACGTACGAACTCTCTCTGACGTCATGCGCCGGACGCGCGCCGGGATGGGCTATTGTCAGTCCAGCCTGTGCGCCTTCAAGATCCTCTCGGCCGCCAAGAAGGGGGAGTCCGACCAGAACGCCAGGCAGCTGCTGGAGGATTTCCTGACGGAGCGGCGGAACGGGATCGAGCCAGTTCTGGAGGGCGAGCAGCTGCGGCAGGAGATCTTCAGGTCCTATCTATTACAAGGGACGTATCGTCTGGAAAGGGGTGAGGGCCGATGAGGGACATGCCAGCGATCCGGGTGGATGTCCTGGTCATTGGGCACGGTGCGGCCGGGCTGTTCGCCGGGATATCCTTGGGGAAGGACTATTCCGTCGCGGTCGTGGGCAATAATGCCAGCGCCACCTCCCTGTCCACAGGCTGCATATCGATGATAAGCCAGGAAGCGGAGAGCCGTAGCGGTGGAAGGATCGACCTGGAATCCATGGCCCATTCGGTGCATCCTTTCAGCGACATCATCGAGCGTAGCGCCATGAACCTGGAGACACTACTCCCTGAGATGTCCCAGCTGCTCTTCCGGGCTTTGGCCGACCAGGGATTGGAAATGTCCGACGATCTGTTCCATCAGCATCCGCTCCTCACCAACCTTGGCACGGACTACAACTGCTCCTCCGCTCCGGCGCACACCATCAATGGGCAGCTCGACAAGATGGCCGGGTCAAAGCTCGCTGTCCTGGGGGTAGCAGGAGGTTTAGACCTGGACCCGGATCTCGTCCGCTTATTGTTTGATGGCAAACGTTTCCGTTTGAGGACCAATTCCCATTGGGCTAGCATCAAAGGGTTGAAGGGAAGGAGGAATTGCGGTCCGAACGAGATCGCGGAAGTCTTCCGTTCGGAGGAAGCGATCGAGCAGCTGATCGGAACGATCAAGGAATTGGACGAGGAGAACGTTATGATACCTCCGCTATTCTCGCTTTCCAATTATGCCAGTGGCATGACCGCTCTGAGGCGGAAAAGCGGTCGCAACGTGTTCGAGGCGGTCACCCCGCTTTCCCTGCCTGGCCTGCGATTGCAGGGAGCGATGGAAAAGGCCGCCCAGGCCGAAGGATGCCGGATGTTGAAAGGGCGTACCGCGGTCGAACTGCAGATCGAGAATGACGTGGTCACCGGAGCGGTCCTGAGCTCCCGGACCCGACGTAGATTGTACCATTTCAATTCGCTCATCATCGCCACCGGGGACGTGATCGGAGGAGGTCTGGCGATCAAAGGCAGGGAGATAGTCGACCCATTCGATTCACTGAAGGTGGCGACGTTCCCTCCCCGATCGAAGAAGACCGCCGAACCGGGGATAGCGGAAGCGGTGGAGGAGACCGGGTACCTGGTGGGGAACGACATGCGCTTGATATCCAAGAACGGCAGGACGCTGCGCAATGCCTTCGGAGCTGGCGCGGCGTTGGCCGGCTTCTCCTTCCCCACCGGCGTCGGGCTGGGCGGTTCGCTATTGACCGCCTACGTCGCCGCGAAGAGCGTGCAGGAGGTGAATTGATTGGTGACCCTGCGCGAGAACGGCTGCTTCAAATGCGGTGCCTGCCAGCTGGCCTGCCCGGTCGTCAGCCTGGAGGGAATGGATAAGTTCTCCGGGCCTCGCAGCCTCGCCGTCGAAGCGGTCCGGTTCGGGAACGAGGTGGCCGGGACGCGAGAGGACATCATGCGCTGCACCGCCTGCTACCGATGCGGCGAGGTCTGCCCGGCCAAGATCCCTTTGCCGGAGAGGATACTCGAGGTCCGGCGCCGGATATTTCAGCAGGACCTGGCGCTGTCCGGTCATCAGAGGATCATCGAGAACATCGACAGGTTCGGGCGCGCGGTGGAGCCGAGGCAGGATCGATTCCAGCTTGAGGGCGACAAGGGAAAGGAGGTGCTGTATTTTCCCGGATGCATCGGCGAACTGCGCCTGCTGGACATCCCCAGATCCACGGTCAGCCTGCTCTCCAAAATCGGCAATGTCAGCACTCCCCAGGGATGGCTCTGCTGCGGAGCGCCGCTGGAGAAGCTGGGCGATTGGGACCGGGTGAAAAGCCTGCGGGAGAAGAACCTAAGGCTCTTCGAGGGTTTCCAGGCCATAGTCACCAGCTGTCCCGGATGCCAGACCCATTTCACACAGCATTATTCGCTCCAGGCGTTGAACACCATCGAATACCTCTACGAGGGCAAGCGGTTGCATCCTCGGCCGAGCGTGAAGTCGAAGAAGCTGCGTGTGGCGCTGCACCAGCCCTGCCACCTGGCCCGCACCATCGGTCCGCACGTGATAGATTACGCCGTGGAGCTGCTCCAACGGACGGCAGGGGTGCGTCTGATGGAAATGGCCGATGCCGATCGTTGCTGTGGCGGTGGCGGAGGCGTGGTCGCAGGCCATCCAGATGTGGCGTTGCGGTTGGCGCAGGCCAAGGTGCGTTCCGCCCTGGAAGCGAAGGCGGACCTGCTGCTGGCACCATGCCCGTTCTGCGTCACCAACCTGAGGCGGGCCGGCGGCATTGAAGTGAAGGACCTCGTGGTCTTCTTGGACGAGAACTCGCCTAAGAAGAACTGATAAACCACAAATACCAGCGGCTGTATTCAGAAAAACCGTGACGAACAACAAGGCGCTGTGCTTCTCCTGCCTGTACCGAGATACCCGTCCGGAGACGGGGACCGGTTTCGAGCTCATCTATTGCACCAAGAAGGAAATGGTGGTCAGACCCAAGATCGCCTGCCCCATATACGGAAAGGAGACCGAGCGGTCGAAAGAGGAGATGCGGAACTCCATGTATGGGACTTTCGACGAGGAGGAGGATGGCTGATCAGATCCATTCCAGCAGCCGCACGTCCTCGTTCTTGCTCAGATTCTTGATCTCGAACGGTATCCAGTTCGGCGAGGTCGGATAGCCGCGCATGTTGCGGATGCGCATCATCTTGTTCAGGTCTTCGTCGAAGCGCAGCTCGACCGTCCCGTCGGCGATCGCCATCAAATGATTTACGGTACGGTCGTCGTGAACGCCTTCGTGGACCGCCACGATCGCTGTCCCGTACTGGGAGCGTATCCGGGAGCAGGTTATCTGGAAGAACTTCAGGACGACGTTCGGTTGGTTGTAAAGGAACAAGGTGGAGAGCGAGTGGAAGAATATCCGCACCCTTTTTCCGGTCTCCTCGGCAATGGCGGCGATGTTGAACATGATGCCCTCCAGGTCCGAGATGGTGCGCACCCCTTCCACATTGTTAGTGCGGTCCATGGTGCTGCCCAGCAGGCAGGAATGGTAATCGAGGAAGAAGACGCGCTTGCCCAGCAGCTCGTCCATCGGCAGGCCGAACGTCTCCATCATGGCGATCACGTCCGCGGGAGAGGTGTCCATGGCCACGAAGATGATTGCGTCGTCCTTCTCGAGATAGCCTTCGGTCAAAGCGACGCAGAACTCCAGCATCCCGATGCCGGGACTGCCGATCATCAGCACCGCGGATTGGTCAGGCAAAGAGACTTGCATATGGCACACCTCACACTATCGGCGTGAGGCTCATGCCCCCGCCCAGTTCGGTTTCTTTCAACTGCATCGCGTTCAGCTCGGTATATGGTTCCTCGCCGCAGAGCACCACCGTACCGGCGATTCGTTCCACCCTGAGCCTGACCGTGGCCAGGTCTATCAGACGTTGGGTGGAAGCGGATGAAGGCGAGACGATGCTAACGAAGATCGACTTGTTGCGGCGGACCATGGCCATGTGGTCTATGAGTTGCTCCATGACCTTGTTCCCGTAGATCGACTCGAGGGTGTCGAAGCCCATTAGCGAAAGGGAAGGTGTGTCCGTTCCCTGCAAATGATAGGTAAGGGTCTGCCACTTGAAGTCCGAGGAGGCGTCCGAGCCTTCCAACGGAATCATATACTGGGAGCTGGCCATGCCGCTGACGTGCTCTCCCACCCGCACGCACTTGTCGAACGTCTCCTTCGGCAGGTTCATCGTGACCCGAGCGCGGACGTTCTCGGCGCTGGCTTTGCGCAACGGCACCCAAATGACGCCACGGTTCAATGATGCGAAATTTGACACCAGGGAGGATTCGATCGCCCCGGCCACTGAGATCGGTACACCAGAGCCGAGTTCGATCAGGACCACCGAGCCAGGTTCGAGGCCGCCCGATATCATCCCGTCCAAGTCCTTGATGCCGGTCGACAATCGATTGCCGGAATCCGGGACTGGTCTCCAGGGTTTCTCAGAAGCGATCGGTCTCTCCCACCAATAACCGAAGCTCTGTAATCGTCCACCTTTCAATGTGCATAGGTACTTCGGCTGTTGGATCTCGCAACCGCGCAACTTGAGGATCTCGATCTCGCGCATGCGCCGGCTGTTATTCTCCATCATGCCGATGCGGACGACTCCGTCACCTAGGTAGTCCAGCAATTGCTCCGGGCTCTCTAGGATGCAGAGCACGTTAGTTCCATATTCCTCCACCAGGTCCTTCTGAATTGCACAGATGAGCTTGACGCAAGGAATGCCATTCCTTTCAGCTAGGGCATCGAGCGAATCGATGACCAAGAGCGTCCTGTCTGGGAGGCGCGACTCCACCATCTTGTAGAGGGCTTCGATCTCGCCTACATCCTTTCCGATGCTGACAGACATCTTGTTCTTCCCGTTGCCGGGCTTGCTTGGTGTCAGCCCTTTCAGCTTACACAAGCCTTCTCGGGGTTGCCATTTCTTTCCTGGCACCCCCTTCTTGTCGCCGTTCGCCTGCAGGAACAGGTCCATCTTCTCTTTGAGCCAGGGGAATTGCAGGAACAGGGACTCATCAGAAACCCTGGTTGGGAAATAGTAACTTTTCTCGATGGCAGCCAGGTCTTCGATAGTCTGCAGAGCAAACGTGGTCTTGCCAGCCCCGGCGTTACCTCGAAGAATGAGCGAATGCCCTCCTGGATTGGAAAAGAACCTATAGACCTCTTGAGGAATGCGCATTCCGGTATCCTGAATCATCTGGAGCCTCCCTTATTATCTTCCCGTCCGAATCATCCCAGAGGGCCATTTAAAACCTTTGGGGGTGGTTCGCAAGAATGATTCCCTGTTCGAAGCCCAGAATTCATTGCTGGTCGTCAACGAGGAATAGCAACCAACGTTTAATTATGAAGAACAGGAATCTCTGCCCGGAGGCCATTGTTTGAAGGCGGTCGTACTGGCAGCAGGTGAGGGAACGCGCTTGCGTCCTTTCACCAATTCCCGACCTAAGGTGATGATCCCGGTGGCGAATCGCCCCATCCTGCAGCACGTGCTCGGGGGGCTGGTCAAGGCAGGGATCAAGGACGTGGTCCTCGTGGTCGGTTACAAGAAAGAGCGCATCATGTCCCATTTCGGCGATGGCAAGTCCATCGGGGCGAACATCCAGTATGTCGTCCAAGACCGACAGCTGGGGACGGCGCACGCCCTGCACGTCGCCAAAGCGGCGGTCGAAGGTGACTTCCTGATGATCGCGGGGGACAACCTTATCGACGTCCAGACCGTTCAGGACCTTCTCAAGCACACTGGCGGCAACGCGGTCGTCGTCACTTCGTCAGAGATGCCATCGAAGTATGGCGTGGTGAGGACGGAAGGCGACCAAGTGATCAGCATCGTTGAGAAGCCAAGCAGCAAGATAAGCAACATCATCTCGACGGGAATGTACCGTTTCACTCCAAAGATATTCAAAATGGTTGACGAGGGCATCGCTCAAGGCGAGAGCACCATGACGGATATCCTTCAGCGGAATCTGCAGAAGGTGCCGTTGCTAGCAGTGCGGACATCAGGTAGGTGGATGGACGCGGTCTATCCTTGGGACCTGATCCGCCTGAACGGGGCGGCGATGGATTTCCAGGGCCAGCAGCTAGTCGGAAGCGTTGAGAAAGGCGCGGTCCTCAAAGGAGACGTGACGATCGGAACAGGTAGCAAGATCCGTTCGGGCTGCTACATCGAAGGTCCAGTTATAGTCGGAGAGGGATGCGACATCGGCCCGCATGTGACCATCATGCCCTCCACCAGCATAGGTGATGGGGTCTCGATCGGCCCATATTCGTATATCGAGGAGAGCTTGATCGGGAACAGCGTCAGCCTATCTTCGCATACTCATCTATCTCATTGCGTGCTCGATGAAGGGGTGACCAGCGGACCGGGGCTGCAATGCCCGGCCGCAGACGCCGTATCGCGGGTCGACCAGGAGTTCTTCAACATCAAGATGATTGGCGCATTGGTCGGGGAAAGTACCATGATGGGGGCAGGCGTGGTCATCGAGCCAGGATGCATCGTCGGGGCGGGATGCAAGATATCCAGCCAGGCAAGGGTCTCTGGGACATTGGACAACAGGAGCATCGTGGTCTGATGTGCGGCATAGTTGGCTATACCGGGCCGAGGCAGGCCGTCGAGGTGCTGCTCGATTCCTTGAAGAAATTGGAATATCGCGGTTATGATTCCGCAGGCGTGGCGATAGTCGGACCCAGCATCCAGATACATAAGGATAAGGGTGAGATCGCTTCCATGGAGTCGACCCTACCCAAGTTCACTGGCGGCGTCGGGATCGCCCACACCCGTTGGGCCACTTGCGGAAGACCGTCGAAAGAGAACGCCCATCCTTTCATCGACTGCGTTGGGAATCTGGCGTTGGTGCACAATGGCATCATCGAGAACTACAAGGAATTGAAGAGGCAGTTGATCGTCGAGGGACATACGTTCACCTCTGATACGGATACAGAGATACTGGTACATCTGATCGAGCGCTACTATGCTGGCGACGCTCTCGAGGCATTGAGTCAAGCGCTCAAGGAGGTGAAGGGGACCTACGCGTTGGTGCTGGTGCAGAAAGGCTCCGATCACATCTATGCGGCGAGGCGGGAGAACCCTTTGGTGGTCGGTCTCGGCGTAGGGGAGAACTTCATCGCCTCAGACGTGACCGCACTACTGGAGTACACTAATAAGGTGCTATATGTGATGGACGAGGAGGTGGTCGACCTCTCTCCTTCCAAGGTCATCATATACGACTCGAACGGCAACGTGGTCAAGCGTAAGTCCGAGATCATAACTTGGTCGGCGGAGGATGCGCAGAAAGGAGGGTTCGAGCATTTCATGCTCAAGGAGATATTCGAGGTGCCGTCGGCCATCCACAGCACCCTATTGGGCAACCTGGATGGGGTGGAGGACGGCTCCTTCCTGGCGAATGTCGATTTCAGTTCGGTCAAGATCGTGGCATGCGGCACCTCGTATCATGCGGCCATGGTCGGAAGATACGTCATCGAGAGGATGGCCAAGATACCGGTCTCGGCGGAACTGGCATCGGAGTATCGCTACGGCGAGAGGGCAAAGGAATGTCCCTTGGTCGTGCTGATCACTCAGAGCGGCGAGACGGCCGACACCTTGGCCGCTGCCAGGGAGGCGAAGCGCCGCGGTTGCCGCACCTTGGCGATAACCAATGTGGTGGGCAGCACCATCACCCGGGAGGTGGACGAGGTGTTCTACACCCGGGCTGGCCCGGAGATCGGCGTCGCCGCCACCAAGACCTTTATCGCTCAGATGATCGCGCTCTACCTGATAGCGATGCGTCTCGGCTATGCCCGGAAGAGCATGAGCCGCGACTCCCTACGGACGATGCGCAACGAGATGATGTCCCTGCCCCAGGTGGTCCGCCGGGTATTGGACAATGCCAGCCAGGTGGAGGAGGCCACGGAGATGCTCGTCAGCGCCCGTGACGTCTTCTTCTTAGGGCGGAACATCAACTACCCGGTCATGCTGGAGGGCGCCCTAAAGCTGAAGGAGATCTCGTACATCCACGCGGAAGGTTACGCCGCCGGGGAGATGAAGCACGGCCCGCTGGCATTGATCGACGCCTCGACGCCCATCGTTGCCACGGTCGTTCGCGATCAGACCTACGAGAAGATGCTTTCCAACATCTCCGAGGTGCAGGCAAGGGAGGGGCTGGTGCTGGCCATCGGCTGCGAGAGCGACACCGACCTGGACCAGGTGGCGCACAAGGTGCTCTACGTCCCGGACGTCCCGGCCATCTATTCCCCCATCCCCATATCCGTGCTATTGCAGCTGCTCGCCTACTACACGGCCAAGAAGAAGGGATGCTCCATCGATAAGCCAAAGAATTTGGCGAAGAGCGTCACGGTGGACTGATCATTCCAATCGTTCCGGGCACATCTCCCGTCTAGAACAGGAATGGCATTTCCCTGGGCGATGATGATTGCGGTGCACGTCTCCGCTGCCCTTCAGTCGGCGCATCTCCTTCACTTTGCCCAGTAAGATGGATCGGAGCTCGGCGTCGAACTCGACCTCATGCTCCATGTCGCCGTAACGCAGGATGCCATGGCTCACCTTGTTGCCTTCCTCCTCGAGCAGCAGGCAATAAGCCGCCACCTGCAGAACGTGCGAGAAGAGCGGCCCTTTGGGTTTGCGCCCGCTCTTGACCTCGACCGGGATGATCTCGCCGTTGCGCTCCAGGATGTAGTCCGGGCGGCCGGTCAATCCATACCGCTCGGATTTCAGGAGGCGGGAGGTCTCTATGCCGACGTAGCGGATATCACCCTCGATCGCACCTTCCTCACGCTTCCTTTTCGCCCTAATGCTCGAGGCCAAGGAACGGTACATGGCGAACGATGCGACGATGAGGAGCACCAACGCTCCCATTTCCATCAGCAATGCGATCTCGGGATTGAACTGCAGCACCGTGACCGCGTTGAGCGCGATTATCATGGCGACGATGGCGAACCCGACGACGATCTGCTCGTTGCTCGCGCTCTTCTTCTTATCCTTGACCGATGCGGAACGGAAGAGCAGGAATATCGCAGCGACGATCCAGATGATCGCCAATACCGCCAGGATGGCGCTCACCACCGTGGCGTCCACGAATCCTATGAAGCTCAGCCCCACCAGGCCGAGGACGGTGGCCACTGCCGAGAATATTAAGATCCATCGCTCCCAGGACTGCGCCTTCTTCTCCTCGATGAGGATGTTGCTGAGATTGTTGGAGACCAGCTCATGCTGCTTCTCTCCTTCCTCCAATGCGTCAGAGGTGACCTCTGACTGCATGCCGAGCCACCAACTGAGCGGGCAGTAGCCGAAGCGCTCAAGGTCGCTGGCAGAGATAGTCTCTCCTCTCATGAAAACCAATCGCTGTTATGGTCTATAATCATTGAGTCGAGGATAGCGGTTTCTTGCAATCGGCCTTCAGCACCGTGCAGTCCATGTGCATCAGCGACGAGTCTGTGATATAGATCCCCTCGGGGTTCTCCGCCTCATCGACGAAGCCGAACCAATAGACCACCAGCCCTTCGCCGAAGAGCTCGGTGTACGGCTCCAGTTGCCGCTTGACATTCTTGTTTATCTCCACCTTGTCGCCGAAGGACGCCTTGGACTCGATCCAATTTATCTCCCAGCCGTTGACGCGGATAGGCTCGTCAAGCAGGCAGTCGGGGGTCTTGGGGAACTCCCCGCGCAGGTCTTTTTCGGTACGGTAAGTCAGCGACTTGGACTTGAGCCAGGTCTCCAACTGGCTTTCGCCCCAAAGCCCTCTTTTGTACTGTACTTCGTTCGCCCATGGGGAATAGATGCAATCCTCTCGCGTGATGTCGACGATGTCCTTCCGGACCCTCAGGTCAGAAATGATCTCCGGGTTGCGGACGTAATTCCAGAACTGCTTCTTCGAGCAACCGTTGGCCTGGAAGATCATCAGGCCAGTGAGGATGGGAGGAAACTCATATTTCTCCGAAATGGAGAGCATGCTCCTTCCGCCCTTCCACTCCTTATAGATGCTCTCCGCGTGGTGCTGTACCCGATAGAACTTCTTGGTGGTCTCGCGGACCGTCTTCTGCGTGTAAATGACCACCAGAAGCTCCTCATCAAGGTGTAGCTCCTTGGCCAGTGTCCTGACGTCTGAAGGCGTTTTTAATCGATCGTATATATGTTTGAAATCGTGATACTTCATCTAGTCACTTCGTTCGGGGTTTGTAGACCGCATTTGGTATAAGTAGATATCGAATTGATTGTCTAATTTTCTATCAGCTGGATGCAATAGTGCAGCCGAGCTGGAAATGAGCGCTCTCCGCTATCATTGCTTCTTACTCAATGCGAATTCGCCGAGCCAGGTGATTCTGGCTTGCACAGCGGTTATATACCGGGAATACGATTCAATCATCAGCGGTAAGATGCCGCTCGTTCGGAGGATGGGATCAATGGAGCAAGAATTAGATTCGATGAATTTGCCTTTTCTAGCTAAAGGTGTGGCGCCTCCTTGGCTGCCTGCACCGGTCGCCGAGGCACGCAGGATCGCCTATTGGGCGCAATGGTTGATGCTTCTCATCGGTGTAGCCCTTCTGATAAGCGGAGTTGTTCAGTTAGTTCTGAGCATTTTTGTCTCCGGCGGTTACGCACTCGCAAGTGGCATCGTGAATTTGCTATTGGTCTATCTGATGAAGAGCACATTCTTCGATGCGGTCGACCTAGGAAAGTTCAGGGAAGCCACCGACAAATTGTTGATCTGGATGATAATCGGGTTGATCTTCGGTGTTCTCGGAGGGGTGATGCTCTTGATCGCCTATCTGAGGATCAAGAACGTCTTCCAACCGAGCTACCAGCCATATCCATCCGGCCAGTATCAGGTAGGTCAGGCGCAGGCTCCGCCTCAGCAATACACGGCTCCGCAGGCAGCCCCGGTCGCACCGGTGCCGCCGCAGCCGACCGAGGCTCAACCGATGCCGCACGCAACTCAACCCGAGCCCCACAAGGCGGAGATGGTGAAGTGCAAGAAGTGCGGTGTTCAGTACCCCGCCTTCATGCGGACCTGTCCCAACTGCAACGAACCGCGTTAGAAACCCTTTCCCTCGCTCTTATCTTCTGGCGATTCCGTATCTTTCGAGCTGGCTTTTTGCAGATCGAATAGGACATTCCCCCTATAGCGGATGAGCTTGATCCGATGGTAAGGTATCTTCGCTTCCTTGGTGACGAAGAAGGAGCGCTCCAGCTCAACCACGTCGCTGCCGGGAACGGTCATCTCGTCCCCGGGCGTTCCCCGGTGAACGTAGGTGATCCAGGCCTCGGAAAGGTCATCCCCTGGCTTCCAACGGAGGACGTTGAGCACTTGACGGGGATAGGTCACAAGTCATCTTCCTTCTGAAGGGGCAAAAAGCTTTTCCTTGCATACATACGACCGAAAATTTATTCCAGCCAATTGCCCATAACCATGAATCGATGAGTCCAGATATAGTTCGCCTCGGAGGCGCCGATACGAAGACCAGACCGAGGGTCAAGGTGGTCGGTGTCGGCGGTGCAGGCTGCAATATCATATCGGATTCGGACTACGAAGCGATCGCGGTATGCAGGAGCGAGGAAACGGGCGGTCCGGTGCGCGTCGAAAGGAAATGTGTGCTCACCAAGGAACATATCAAGCTTTTCAAGACCACTTCGCCCCAGATGTTCACTACGATCGGTGGAACGCTGAAGAGCGGACTATTCAGCGCGATTGGCGAAGCGGACCTGATGTTCCTTTTCACCGGGCTCGGAGGAGAAACAGGGAGCAGCGTGACCCCTGCCCTGGCAAACATCGCGCGCAAGCACTGCAAGTTGGTGGTCGTATCGGCGGCGATGCCGTTCAGCGTGGAAGGCGGGGAGAGGCGCCATTTCGCCAGCACCTCGATGGAGCGGGTAATGGAGCATTCCGATATGGTGATATCCTATCAGAACGACTCCTTGCTGAAGATCGCGCCGAACCTGCCGCTGAGGAAGGCGTTCACGGCCATGGATATGATCATGATGGCTCCGGTCATCGAGCTCGCTTCAACGCTTACTATCGAAGATTTGGCGCAGGTGCGCTCCGATTTCTCATCATGCAAGCATGTGCGCTGCGGCATCGGCGTGAGCGGCGGGATGGACCGGGAGCTGAAGGCGGTGTCCGAGGCGTTCACGTCGCCATGGTTCGATTTCGAGCTCGCTAACGTAAGAACGGCATTGGTGATAGTCTCAGCGGACGAAGTGGACGGCGGCATGGTGGACAAGATCGCCAAGGACGTGGCGTTCCGCGTCCCCAACGCTAGGGTGCGCTATACCTCGCGAGAGGACAAGGCCTTGGCTGGCAAGCTGAAGACGGTCGTGCTTTTAGGCTTCGGACCGGTCAAGCCGTGATCATTCCTTCTCGGCCAGCTCGGCAGGCGCGCCGGCCAGCTTGATCAATGCCATGGCTTCCATGAAGTGGAGCTTGCCTGGTATGACCAGCGTATGGAGCGGGCCTCCCATATCCTCACTCATCACTCTGTCTGGATAGCCGGCCAGCAATTTCTCGCTCCTCGATCCGACCCTGGCTGCGGCGCAGATGATGGTGTCGGGGGCGATCAGCCCTCCTCCGATCCTCTGTTCCGCGTCAAGCAGCCAACGCACCCCATCGGCCGCGGTCATGTACCTCTTGCTATCGTCTTGGATGTCCAACAGCACCAGGGAATGCAATCCTCGTTTCTTGTTCTCCAGGATGTTCTCGTACGGGCTAGAGGGTTGGAAGTTCTTCTCTTGGAACGGCAACGTTATCGTCCTTCCGAACTTGTACGGCTGCAACCCGAACGAGGACGCGCAGGCGGTAAATATCGATACGCCGTGGATAAGCCTGGTCTGTATTCTCTCTTCGATCGCCCTCAGGCGGATGTCCACGTGGGTCGTCGCCGCCATGGTGTCCCCGGCGCATACGAACGCCACCTTCATCGTCCTCGCCGCCTCGATGACCTCCTCCCCCTCTTCCACCGCGGCCCGGTCCATCAGCCTGACCTCTTTCCCGATCTGCTGTTCTAGATCTCGTACGCTCGAATCGATGAGCTTGGAGGTATAGAATTCCCCATAGATCCTGTCGCAGGATCTCAGCTCTTCCAAGGCCCTCAGGCTCATGTCTTGCACCCCGCCCAATCCTAAACCCACAAATATTAATTCAGCCATGCAACCACCGTGCGTTCCTTGGCATTTAAGGTACCCAAAGAGAAGGGAGAAGCGGTGCGTAAAATACTTTTGGAGAGGGGTCACCTGGACATCTCCCTGAAAGTCCGAAAGGCCGATGGGCACATTCTCTTCCCAGTGATCGGCGAGGACGCCAAGGCCGTCAGCGGCGAGCTGGTGGAAGAGGAGTTCGAGGAACGAGAGCTGGCCGAGACCGATTACCGTGCTTTGGCGCAAGTCCCTGAAGAACAGAAGGATTTGCTGCCCACCTCCTTCGACGTCATCGGCGATGTGGGGATCGTAAAACTTCCTGAGGCGCTGCTGCCATTTGCCAAGCATGTGGGCGAAGCCTTGCGGAAAGTGGCCCCGAGGCTCAAGACCGTAGCGTTGGACAAGGGCGTGAAAGGAGAGCTGAGGATACGCGAGCTCGAGGTTATTGCCGGAGGGCCTTCCACCGAGACCACCCACCTGGAGTACGGCATCAAATTCCTGGTCGACCCGGCCAAGGTGTATTTCAACCCCCGACTGGCGAACGAGCGCAGGCGGATCGCTTCATTGGTGAGGCAGGGCGAGGTGGTGGTGGACATGTTCGCCGGCGTCGGTCCGTTCAGCATCATGATCGCTCGCTATGCGCTTCCCAGCTTGGTCGTGGCCGTGGACCTGAACCCCGATGCGGTGGAATACCTCAAGCGCAACATCGAGCTCAACAAAGCTAGCCGCGTCGTTGCGTATGAGGGCGATGCTCGGCAGATAGTGTTCGACGTGCCCTGCGCCGACCGCATCATCATGAACCTGCCTCACAGCGCCATCGATTTCTTCCACGACGCGCTGACGCGCTTGAAGCTCCAGGGCACGATCCATTTCTACCATATCTGTGAGCGAAATCAAGCTAGCCAGACGATAAACGAACTTATCTCCGACGCAAAAGGGATGGGCGTGTTGCTCGAGGCGAAGCGCATCGAGGAGCTGAAGACCTATTCCCCGTCGATGAGCGTATTCTCAGTTGATTTTGTTCTTGTCGATTGGTGCTAGGGTGATGCCCTTCTGCCCCTGGTAGTTGCCGCTGCGCTTCTCGTAGGTCATGTCAACCTTTGAATGCATGGTCTCGAAGCACATCTGGACGAAGCGCGAGCCGATCGGAATCTCCACTTCCTTGGAGGAGAGGTTCGAACCCATGAAAGTGAGCGTGCCGTGGAAGCCGGCGTCGATCTTGCCCAGCCCGACGATTAGCCCTTTCCTTATCCAGGATGTCCTTGTCCATAGCTGCGCTGCCACGTCGTCCGGCAGCTCCACGTACTCGATAGTGGAGACGTAGAACATGGATTTAGGCGGAACCCTTGCCACGCCTTCCTTCACCAACACTCCCAGCTCTGGCAACGAAAGCTCCGCCACTCGCAGGTCATATCCGTTCGGCGTCAAGCTCTCGGGAACGAAGTCGCGTATGCCCAGTTTCCCTTCCTTCATGCGTGCTAGGATCTCGTGGTCGGGCAGGATGCACATGCTCGGCATAATGGCATATCGGCATTAAATATTGGACGAGGGTGCAATGCTCAACGAAAAAAAGGAAGCACAAATCAATAAATACTTTCGGCAAAATATCCCTTAACAGTTGGATGTATAATCCAACATGACTGGGGAAAGAGGGAAAAGTAAAGATGAAGCTGATCGTCACATCTCTGATTTGCCTGCTATTGCTGGCGCCGGTGGCGGCGATGCCGAGCGTGTCTGCGGATAGCAGCTCGACGACTGCCGTTCTGATCGATTTCGGTAACGGGCAGAGTGTCTGGGCCGACATCAATGCAACATTAGGCATGACGGTTTTCGATGCAACCATCCAGATGGCGACCAATCTTGGGCTGGTAATTAACGCCACCCATTTCTCGTTCGGATGGTCGATCAACTCGATCAATGGGATCGGGGACAACTTGTCATCCGGGGGATACAATTTCACTAGTGGGGAATTTTGGGGGTTCTATATCTGGAACTCGACCAGCAACGTATGGGACTCTTCATTCGTTGGTGCGGATGCGGTCATAGCGGACGGCATTGGTGCGGTAGCGTGGGGTTACCTTCCCTTTGGCGTTTCGCCGTTGCCCACACCTGACCACAGATATCCATGGAGGAGCTTCCGGCACGATAACTTCAACACTGGTCTTCAAAATGTTATCGCCCCGAACAACGTCACCCTCAAGTGGTCAACGGACCTCCACAACGGAAGCATCGATGCCCCTATCGTGGCGGCGAACGGCCTCGCGTACGTTGTCACCAGCGGCCTCAACCTGACCACCTTCGTGTACGATAAGAACTCTACCGTCTGCTGTATGAACTCCACTGGTGCAGTTGTCTGGAATCAGGAGATCGGGGTTGGATGGTATCAGGTCGGCGCCCCGCTGATTTACGACGGCAAGATCATCGTGTCCTCTGCCAACGGCAAGGTGTACGCGTTCGACGCTAAGACCGGGGCAGATGCCTGGACGGAGCCATTCGACATGCAGTCCGGATTGGTCTACGGTAATCCTTCGCCGATTGCCTATGGCGGATGGATCTATGTTGCTTCAGGAACCGGAAAACTGTTCGCCCTTATGGGCGACGGCATTCAGGCCTGGAACGCAACGGTCGCATCCTCGATCTACTCTTCATCCCCAGCTGCCAAGGATGGCACGATCTTCATCGGGGCCGAGGACGGCAAGCTGCATGCCTACAATTCCATGACCGGTGCTCAGAAATGGAACGTCTCCGTGGGCAGTAAGGTCCGCGGCATGCCATTGCTGACCAGCAGCGGAATCACGGTTTCGTACATCAACAACACTGGAAGCAGCCCCACAGGCGGCGTAGCCTTCGTCAGTTATGACGGGCACATAGTGAGTTATGCGCAAACAGGGGCCACACCCGGCTCACCGGCGCTCACTGGAGTGGGTATCGTTTCGGCGACCTCCACGACATTGTACCTGGCCAGTGCTTCCGGGCAAACGCTCTGGAACGTCTCACTGACCTCAGAGGGGTTCTCGCCGGGAGCACCCACAGCCGTGAAGGGAACGATCTTCGCGGTCACGAACGAGGCTCATAGCCGGCTGATCGCAGTGAGCGAGAAAGGCCAGATATACTGGCAAACTTACCTCGACCCTGCGCAGTACGCGCTTGCCGCGCCTACGGTGGCGGATGGGGTCCTGTACGCAGCTGCTGATAACGGGAAAGTGTACGCGTTCAACCTGAACAGCGTTGCCCCGTCAGCATCTGCGAACTTCAGCGTGGTAGCGCACAACCTTGAGGCGACGTTCTCTACCACGGCTGGAACCGGATCGCTGTTCGAGTACAACTGGGCGTTCGGTGACGGTAGCCTTGGCAACGGGATGTCACTCGCGCACACCTACGCCACCGCTGGGACATACACCGCCAACCTGACCATCTCCAACCCTGCCGGGCAGCAAATGACGGTGACCAAGTCGGTGATGGTGCATACCTTCACCGCGCCGCGAAACTTCACTGCCATCTCTGGAGAAGGCAATGTGACCCTGTCCTGGGTCGCCCCTGCTGATAACGGAGGTTCAAACATCATCAGTTACGAAATACACCGGGCAGTCCAGGGCGGTGCATCATCTCTACTGGTCACCGTCTCGGGATCGAACCTCACCTTCATCGACGCCAGTGGGACAGCGGGCACGAACTACAGCTATTACGTGGTCCCAGTAAACGCCAACGGTGCCGGGCCGGTATCGGCCTCGGCCAGCGCAGCTCCAAAAGCGTTGCCGGTCGCGAACGACAACACCGTTCTGTATGTTGGCATTGCCATCCTAGTGCTGGCCGTCATCGTCGCCATCGCCATGTTGATGTTGCGTGGGAGGAAGAAGTAAGACATGCGAATAAACGGTAAGGACGTTCTGCTGGCCGGGCTTGCCGTGGCGATTGTAGCTGTCATCCTTTTATTCGGATTCCCCAATCAAGGCAGCGGTACAAACGTTACCACCACCTGGACAGTGGACTTTGCTGGAACACCGGCACCAATCGCCCCGGGGAACGTCACCACCTGGACGTTCACCGGCGGCACTTGGACGATGACCTCGGTTGCGAATGGCGGCCATTCCGTCTGGGTCTTCAGCAACATCACTTCCCAGGCCAGCTGTACAAGGGGGAACACGCTGCCTCTGCAAGTGACCATTGATTTCGCTGGCGCTCCTGCTCCGATGCACCAAGGCAACATTACCACATGGTCGTATGATCAGAATGTTTGGACCAGGGGCGTCGCCGTGAACAATGGACATTCCGTCTGGGTGCTGGCGAACATGTCACCTCAGTCCAAATGCTTCAAGGGAGACACCGTCACCACCACCATCACTATCGACTTCGTTGATGCCTCGGCGCCAACTGATCCAGGTAACATCACCACATGGACCAAGGTCGGGAACGAATGGCTCAAGACATCGGTAGCAAACGGCGGCCACTCCGTCTGGGTCTTCGTGAACGTGACCTCGAAGCCCACCTGCTACGCGCAGCTTCAGGCTATAGAGGGAATAGCAGGCTTCGAGGACACCAACGTCTCCTATTCGGAGATCGGCGGAATCTTGATCCAGGGATTGGCTGGCCTGGAGAACCAGAACAATGGGGGACCTGGCTGGCAGTACTACTTGAACGGCGTGTACGCAAACCGGAGCTGCAGCCTAAACTACCTATCGAATGGGGACATCGTCGTCTGGATGTACAAGCCGCTGGTGAGCTGAAAGAAATGCCTTTGTTATTCCCCTACCAGGACAAGGACTCTCGGATACACCGTCTGGACGCTAAACCGAAGATAGTCTTCGTCCTTTCGCTTTTCCTTCTTTCCATCCTGGTCTCAGATATTCTGTATCTGAGCTTCCTCTTCGTCATCGTGATGGTCGTGGTCGCGGCTGCAAAGGTGCTCCGCTCAACCCTTGGACTGATGAAGTACACAATTTACGTGGCAGCTTTCCTCTTCGCCTTCAGCATACTATTCTCTCAAGGAAGCAACGTGATCCTCGATCTCGGTCTGATACAGGTGAAAATGGAATCATTGCTTTTCGCTACCAGCATGAGCCTCCGTCTTTTCCTCGCGATCGGCGCATTCTCCATCTTGACCTTCACGGTTCACCCGGACAAGCTACTACAGATCCTATCGAAGTTCGGGTTCAAATCGATGACCGGGTTGTCTATCGCCACCCGGATGTACCCCACTATCGCCGCCGATTCGGGCAGCATCGAGGACGCGATGAAGGCTAGAGGCGTCGAGTTCGACGACGGGAACGTGATCGCCAGGGCGAGGGCAAGGGCGCCAGTGATGATGCCTTTGCTGCTTAATTCAATGGACAGATCCATGGAGATCGCCGAGGCGATGGAGGCAAGAGGCTTCGGGGCGGGCAAGAGGACACAATACTTTGATTCGCCCCTCTCGCTCCGAGACAAAATGCTGATCGTCCTGTTCCTGGCTTCAATCCCCTTTGGCGTGGTTATGTTCGCCTTCGGGCACGGCAACACCAACTACATCGCTGGGGCAGCTCTATCGGCGTCGAACCTCGATGTTATCATTGCGACCGCCGAAGCCCTGTTCTTCGCCCCAATATTGATCGGAGGCAGCAGATGATCAAGATAGACCGTTTCTCGTTCACCTACGGGGGAGCGTCCAAGCCAGTCCTTAAGGACGTGAGTCTGGAGGTAAAGGAGGGTGAGTTCGTCATAGTGGTTGGGCTCTCCGGCTCTGGGAAGTCGACGCTGTGCCGAGCGATGAACGGTCTCATCCCGCACTTCTATGGCGGCAGCGTCACCGGGAACGTCACAGTGGATGGACAAGAGACCAGAACGACCACCCCGGCGAAGCTAGCGAACACCATCGGGATGGTCTTCCAGGACCCGGAGAACCAACTGGTGATGACGAACGTGGAGAACGAAATGGCCTTCGGCATGGAGAACCTCGCTCTACCTAAGAAGGAGATGACGGAACGGGTCAACTATTATTCTCGATATTTCGACGTGGAGCGCTTCTTCAAACGCTTCATACCAGAGCTCTCGGGCGGAGAGAAGCAGAAGGTCGCTCTTGCCTCGGTTCTTGCCATGAGGCCCAAATACATCGTTCTGGACGAGCCGACCTCGCAACTCGATGAAGAGACCGCCGCGTTGTTCCTCGATTTCCTTCACCAGCTCAATCGCGAACAAGGGGTTGCGATAGTCCTGATCGAGCATCGCTTGGAGCGTTGCCTGCACTTCGCACGGCGCATCGTCTTCATGGAAGAGGGCCGCATCGCCGCTGACGGCAGCCCAGAGGAAGTTATACCTCATTTGAAGAGCAAGGGGTTGATCGCGGACTTCAGCCGGAAGGTGAAGGAAAACGGGTACAGCGACATCATCCTCTCGGCCAGAAACTTGCATTTCGCCTACGGCCAGACTCCTATACTGCAGAACTTGGACCTGGACGTGATGGGCCATGAGGTAGTCGCTATCGTTGGAGCCAACGGCTGCGGGAAATCGACACTTCTCAAGCAATTGAACGGCCTGCTCAGGCCGAAACAGGGGCTCGTCGAGCTGTTCGGAAAGGACATAGCCAAATCGACCACTGCCTCCATGGCAAAGGATATCGGGTACCTAGGACAGAATCCGAACAACTACTTGTTCGAGGAAACGCTCGAAAAGGAGCTCGAGTTCACCCTGAGGAATCTCAAGATCGACAAAGAGCTATGGACGGAGAGAAAGGACTGGGCTCTCGGCGTCCTGGACCTGGAGCGTTTCCGATATTCATTCCCCCGCGACCTGAGCTGCGGAGAGCGGGAAAGGGCGGCTCTGGCTTCGGTAATTGTCGGCAAGCCAAAGATACTCATCCTGGACGAGCCGACCCGAGGGATGGACTACTGGAACAAGATGAAGCTGGCGGCCATCCTGGAGTCGCTCAAGGAACAGGGCATGACTACCGTCCTGGTGACTCATGACTACCGGTTCGTGGCGGAGCACGCCAATCGGGTGCTGCTGCTGAGCGATGGCCGACTAAGCGTCATGCCGATCGAGAAAGTGATATTGCTGGCGAAGGAAGCGATATGCGCGGAGGCCTGAGATGAAAATCAAGCTGAGCCTCATAATGAGCGTCTCCTCGGTGGCGCTGGGCGGTGTGCTCCTCGCCATGGCGTTCTTCGCCTCCTCGCTCCTATCTCAATATGCGGCCTTCCTTTCGTTCCTGCTCCTCCTGTTCATCTTGGGCATCATCTTCGCCAAGTTCGAAGAATCCCAGATCAGTTCCAAGGAGGTGGCGTTGATCGGGATATTGGCGGCCATCACCGCCGCTTCGAGGATTCCTTTCGCGGCACTGCCGAACATCAAGCCATGCACTTTCCTAATCATCGTGACAGGCCTGGTCTTCGGAGCGTTGGCAGGTGCCATGGTCGGTTCGATGACCGCCGCCGTCTCCAATCTTTTCTTCGGTCAGGGGCCATGGACGCCGTGGGAGATGGTCGCCTGGAGCATGGTCGGGATCGTAGCCGGATACATTGGCAAGAGATATCCCAATTTCGGAGTGCGGGACATCATCTTGCTAGGGATCGTGCTGGGAATGGCCTACAACACCCTGATGGACTTCAGCAGTTGGATCGTGTTCTATCGCAGCGACCCATCCTTCTTCGTTCCGACGTTCATAGCTGGCCTGCCGTTCGGTGCGTTGCATATTCTTGGCAACGTCATCTTCGCAATCATACTCGGGAAGCCAGTCCTGGCGCTCTTCAAGCGTTTCCAGCAGCGTTTCCATGTAACCTATGATGCCGATAATTCAAAAAAGAAGCAGGTCTCGCCAGACTGATGCTTATGCTGCTGGAGACGAAGCGGCGGGATCGGTTCATCGCCGGTCAGTGCAGATTGATTCGAGATAATTGGATGGGGATGTTTTTCTATTCGCATCTGAATCCTTTGCGAAAAGGTGCATCGTCAGCATCAAGTCGACAGCGGGAAGAATCAGACAATCGATTCATGACCATTCGTTCGTGGTGACCAAATGTCTCGCCTGAGCGCCGTAGTTATTGCCGGAGAGAACGGGTGCAAGACCCAGAATGTGATCCATGAGACGGCAATGATATCGGCTCTGGGCCGGCCTTTGATCGATTATGTGTTGGTTGCTCTCAGAGGAAGTCGAGAGGTCTCCGAGGTCATAGTGTCCGTCACCGGCTCCACGCCCTTGACCGAATCGCATGTCCGCAGTCGAGGATACCAATCCATCAGCGTTCCTGGCATGGGATACGATGTCGATCTGCATCACGTGTTGAGCATGATTTCCACGCCTTATGTGTTGACGGTCGCGGCGAACCTGCCTTTGCTCCGCTCCGAGTCGATCGACGATGTGGTGTCTGCCTTCTATCGTTCCAAGAGATCGTCACTGCTGGTCGGGGTGCCGGTAGACGAGGTCCAGGAGGCCATCATCGAACCGGCGATGATCAAGGACATGAATGGCGTCAAGGCGATACCCTGTGGCATCAGCGTCATTGACCGTAACCTCAGGATGAACAATTCGTATCTGGACGCATCCTATCTGGTGTCCGACCTGGAGGATTTCGCGGTCGATGTCAACAACATCGGTCAGCTCAAACAGGCAGAACGGATTCTTAGAGCGAGGCGCTGGCACGATCGGTCTCCGACAGAGGAATGAGCGATTCTTGACCTAAGATTCTTAATGCTGAATCAAGAGCGATGATTGCTGACAAGCGAAAGATCATCGACGCAAACTTCTCAAAGCGATAGCGCACTGGCCGGCCGCCACTCCTCCGTCACCGTTCGGCAGGACGTCATGGCAGACAAACCTGAGCCCGCTCTGTTCGATTATCGATTTTGCCATTGCTGAGATGGTGGCGTTGTACGAAACGCCCCCGGAGATGCCGATGTGATCGATGCCATGCTTCTGCGCCTCCTCCACCGCGACCTCCACCAATCCCCGGACCAGTGCCTTCACGTAGGAATGCGCCCGGTCCTGCGAACTGCCTTTGGACTCGACGAACTGCCGGAACATGTCCACGCTTCGAATTACGTTGCCCTCTCTCTCCAACTCGATCGGCACGGAGTCAGCACCGGATTCCAGCAGCCGCTCCAGTTTCATGGCCGGCTCTCCGTCATAGGAGCGGTAGTCGCAGACGTCCAGATAGCAGGACACGGCATCCAGCACCCTGCCGAAGCTGGAGGACCTCGGGCTGGTGGGCATCAGTTTCTTGAGCAATATCGCTTCATCCTCATCGATGCGGTCATATCTCCAGCCGCCGGATTCGGCCATGGAGAAGACCAATCTGCGCACGTCCTGGATGGCCCTCTCACCGCCCAGAAGAGGTAGCTCCTGCAGATGGCCGACCCGATGGTAGGAGTCGAAGTTCGAATACAGTACCTCCCCTCCCCAGGCGGTACCATCCGCGCCATACCCGGTCCCGTCCAGCGTGAGTGCCACGATCTCCTCCAGACCGGACTCCAGCATCAAGGACGCCGCATGCGCCCAATGGTGCTGGACCTCCACCACCTCCGCTTCCATCTCCTCCGCCAGCCGCTTTCCGAGCCGGCGGGTGGAGTATCCTGGGTGGAGGTCTACCCCAACGACCTGAACGTCCCTCAGGTCCAGCAGGCGCATTTGGTAACGCATCGCCTGCTCCAGGAACTCAAGGACACCATAGGAGGACGCGTCACCGATGTACTGCGTCTGATAGATCCTCCCATCCTTGGCGACCGCTCCGGCGATGTGCTCCTGCCCGCCCATGCCCAGGGCGCTCCCCTTCGACTTGGAATGCACGAAAGAGGGGACGCTGCCACGCGAGCGGCGGACATAGAAGGTATGGCCCTGGAACGCTCTGACCACCGAATCATCGCAACGGTTCACGATCTCCCGCTCGTGCATCAAATAGCAGTCCGCCTTCAGCGCTAGAGCGTCCTGGTCCCTCAACACCATCGGGTCGCCTGGGACGTTCGCCGACGTCATGATCAATGCGTCCTCCGGTAGGTAGGAGAATAGGAGCTGCTGCATCTCCGTGTATGGAAGGAATATGCCGATGTTGCCCAGACCTGGCGAGACGAGCTCAGTGATATCATTCTGCCGTTTTGACACCAGCACGATCGGCCGCTGCGAGGAGAGCAACAGCTTCCTTTCGAACTCATTCGGATCAGAGTAACACGCCACGGCCTCCATGCCCCGCACCATCATGGCGAACGGCTTCTCTTTGCGGCGGTACCATTCCCTGAACCTGGGAAGGGTAGGAAGCGTGCAGCAGATGTGCATCCCACCCCAGCTCTTACTCACGCCGATGGCGCCCTCATGGATCCTCGCCGCGAACGAGGGGATGGGGTCGTCTGGTAGCCTTCCCCCGTCCTGGTCCATCAGGTAATACATCGGTCCGCAGCGCGGACAGGATATGGTCTGATGATGGAAGCGGCGGTTTTCCTCGCCTTCATACTCCTTGCGGCAGTCGTCGCACATGGGGAAGCTGCGCATGGAGGTCTTCTCTCTGTCATATGGCAAGTCTTCAATGATGGAGAACCGGGCTCCGCAGTCCGTGCAATTGGTGAATGGGTAATGATACCTACGATCGGAAGGGTCGAACATCTCCTTCCGACAGGGATCGCAAACGGCAACGTCGTTCGGAATGGATACGCCTTTCAATCCCGTCCGGCTCGGTAATATCCTGAACCCCTTTTCCCGCACCTGGTTAGTTGCGTCGACGATTTCCAGAGAGTCGATGCGTGCCAAGGGAGGAAGGTGCGCCTTCAGCTGCTCGATGAAGCCATGCGCATCTCCATCAATCTCGATGACCACCCCGGACCCGTTGTTGAGCACGGAGCCGTTCAATCCAAGCGATGTCGCTATCCTATGGACGGTCGGCCGGAATCCGACGCCTTGGACCACTCCTCGGACAACAATTCTCATTCGAACGTCTGATTCGAACCACCCATGGATTATTAATCGTTTGTCAAGAAAGTGGGGTTCTTCTTGGCATGAGTCATAAAGATGCCGCTAACATCTGCATAAATTATTTGTCATGCAATGCCTTTGCGGGAGGGGTGATGAAATTAGCCAGGTCCCGGACAGTCTAAGATATACCAAGGAACACGAATGGGTGAAACAGGAATCGGAAAATGGCCGCATCGGAATTACCGACCATGCCCAGAACGAGCTCACCGAGATAGTATTCGTGGAGTTGCCGAAGATCGGCAAGAAAGTGAGGAAGGGGGACGCTCTGGGCGTGGTGGAAAGCGTCAAGACCGTATCCGACATCTACAGCCCTGTGAGCGGAGAAGTCGTTGATGCGAACAAGGCATTGGAGGATAGTCCCCAGCTAATTAACCAAAGCCCTTATGACAAGGGATGGTTCGCCCTCATCAAGCTCGCTGAACCCTCTGAGGTCAGTGGTCTGATGGACGCTTCCAGTTACAAGAAGGCGACAGGGGACTGATCCATATCATCTAAATTCTGATGACAGGAAGGCAAACACCGAAATGAAACCAAAACAGACCGAGGGCGATCTGAACACGTTGACAAAGCAGATGCTCTCGAAGATATTGAGTACATCTCCCGAGCGGATATTCATCTACGATGTCCAGGAGCAAAGAAACATCTTCTCGAATCGGACTTTGGCGAAGTTCCTAGGCTTTCCGCCAGAACAGAAGAGGGAACTGGGTTCCGATCAATTCCAGATAATCATTCATCCAGAGGACAGCCCGCGGCTCGCCGAGCATTATCGGATCATCTCTGAATCGAAGACCCAAGGCGTCTTTGAGGTCGAATATCGCGTCAAGGATGCGAGCAACGATTGGCATTGGCTCCATAGCCGAGCGGTCCCCTTCACCCGGGACGAGAACGGGAACGTGACCCAGATACTCGGCATCACCTCGGACGTGACGAAAGCCCGCAATGCCGAGGAGGAGCTGCGCCAGAGCAAGAGCATGTTGTCGCAGATCCTTGACTCGGTGCCGCAGTCGATAGCGTGGAAGGACCGGGACGGCGTCTACCTGGGCTGCAATTGGCAATTCTCCAGACAGGTCGGCCTGGCCAACCCGGAGATGGTGATTGGCAGGACGGACCACGACCTACCTTGGCCTCGCAGGGACGCGGAGAGATACCGCTCCGACGACAGAGATATCCTCGAGAGAAATCGACCGAAACGCCACATCATCGAAGTGATGCAAGCGGCCGATGGGACCCGCTTCTGGGTCGACAAGAGCAAGGTCCCTTTGACTGATGAGAATGGCGACGTAAAAGGCATCTTGGCGGTATTTGATGACATCACCGAAAGAAGGCGGACCGAGGACACGATCAAGAAGGAACGCGAACAATTGCTGTCGATCTTCGACAGCATGGACGAGGTGGTCTATGTTGCCGATCCCACGACCTTTGAGCTCCTCTACGTGAACGAAGCCTTTCGACGTAACTTCGGACAAGGCGTCGGCCAACCGTGTTTCCAGATATTGCAGAATCGGAAGGAATCCTGCCCCTTCTGCACCAACAATCGAATCTTCGGTGAGCACACTGGTACCACGTACATCTGGGAGTTCCAGAACGAAAAGACCAAGAATTGGTTCAGGTGCATCGACCGCGCCATCAGATGGTCGGACGACCGGATGGTGCGTTTCGAGATCGCTATAGATATCACCGAGATCAAGAGGATGAACGTGGAGCTGCAGAAACATCGCAAGAACTTGGAACAGCTGGTCCAGGAACGTACGAAGGAATTATTATCGGCTAACGAGCAGCTGAGGATCAAGGACAATGCTATCAGGTCCTCGACGGCCGCATTTGCCATCATCGATCTCAACGGTCTTCTCACCTATGTCAACCCCGCTTTCGCAAGAATATGGGGTTACGAGAGCGAGGTCGAGATCATCGGCAGACCCTTTGCTGGATTCGTAGAAGATCCGACATATATCGATATCATGATGAATGAGATGCGGGACAAAGGCTTCTGGTCAGGCGAAGCCTATGGCAGGAGAAAGGATGAAAGCAAGTTCATCGTCGATACCTATGTCAGTGTTGTCCAGAACGAGTCTGGAACCCCGATCTGCATCGCTTCCTCTTTCGTCGATGTAACAGAAAAGAAACGTGCCGAAAATTCGCTGATCAAAGCGGAACTGCGTTATAGAACTCTATTCGAACGCTCTCCGGACGGTGTTGTGATATATAACATTGAGACGCTGCTTCCGGTGGAGTTCAACGATAAGGCCTGCCAACAGCTCGGGTACGCCAGGGATGAGTTCTCCAAGTTGCGCATGGGCGACCTCGAGCTCGGGGTCGACTCAGAGAAGATCAACGAGCGATTGAGCTACATAATGGACACCGGCCAGGCCACCTTCGAGACGATCTACCGGAGCAAGGAAGGCAGGCTATTGGACGTCCTTGTCACCATCCAGGCCATCGTCATCGACAACCAGAAGATGGCGTTCGTTCTGGTGCGCGACATCACCGGCATGAAACTGGTCGAGGCCTCCTTGTGGAGGCGGACCGAGGAGCTGCAGCGCTCCAACGAGGAACTGGAGCAGTTCGCCTACGTGGCGTCGCACGACCTGCAGGAGCCGTTGCGCATGGTCTCCAGCTTCGTAAAACTTCTGCAACGAGATTACAAGGGGAAGCTGGACGATAGTGCCGATGAGTACATCTTCTTCGCCGTGGACGGCGTGAACCGGATGTACGCGCTGATCAACGATCTTCTCGACTACTCGAGGGTGAAGACAGGAGGAAAGGAATTCCTCCAGACCGACATGAACAAGGTGCTCGAGCAAGCGCTCTCTAACCTGAAATTGGCCATCGACAACACCAAGGCAAAAATCAGTGCTACAACTCTGCCAACGCTGGAGGTCGACAGCGGCCAAATGGTGGAATTGCTGCAGAATTTAATCGGAAACGCCATCAAGTACCGCAAGCCGAACGAGCAACCGGTAATAGAGATAAAGGCGGAAAGGAAGACCGGGGATTGGATCATCTCGGTGCGGGACAATGGCATAGGAATCGCCCCCCAGTACCACGAGCGCATCTTCGGTTTATTCCAAAGGCTGCACGTTTGGGGCGAGTACGAAGGCACGGGCATCGGGCTAGCGATAGCCAAGCGCATCGCCGAGAGGCACGGCGGACACATTTGGGTGGAGAGCGAGCCAGGCAAAGGCTCAAATTTCTCCTTCAGCATACCAGTAGGAAAGGAGTGAATATACAGTGGCGGATAGGAACGACCCTGGAACGCGGATAGAGATCCTCCTGATTGAGGACAACCCCGGCGATGTCCGATTGACCAAATTGGCCTTGAAGGGCGGGAAGATACTCAACAACATCAACGTGGTCACGGACGGGGCGGAGGCGATGGACTATCTGCTCAAGAGGGACAAGCATTCCAACGCCGCGAGGCCAGACCTGATAATACTCGACCTCAATCTGCCAAAGAAGGATGGAAGGCAGGTGTTGAAAGAGATCAAGGATAACGAGTCATTGAAGCGCATACCGATCGTCGTCTTGACCACATCGAAGGACACCCAGGACGTGCTAAAGAGCTATAATCTGCACGCCAACGCCTATATCACTAAACCACTTGATCTGGACCAATTCATCGAGGTGGTGAGGAGCATCGAGACCTTCTGGGTCTCAGTGGTAAGACTGCCACCCAAGTGAAGGAAGTCCGATCGAAACGGCCAAAACCCCCCTCATCGTCCTTTATTTCTTATTCTATGCTGAGGCAGCCCTCAAGCGCCTGCTGCCTTCAGGGCATGATGGCACTCGCAAACCTTCCTCGCCTTCGGGATCTTTGGCAGCGTGGTCACAATCAGGGAACGTATCTTGTCCAGGTTCTCCGACATAGTTTTCAAAATTGTATTCACATCGACCGGATGCTCGGCCCAGACGTCGTAGTCGGTTATCATGGCCAGAGACACATAGCAAATCTCCAGCTCCCTGGCCAATTGGGCTTCCGGGCACAGTGTCATTCCGATGACGTCGGCGAATGCCCGGAACATACGCGATTCGGCCCTGGTCGAGAACCTCGGTCCTTCGATACAGAGGTACGTGCCCCCCTTATGGAACGGAATATTGTTCTTCTTGGCCTCTTTGATGAAGAGGTCCCTGAGCTCGCCGCAGATCGGGTCGGCCGCCGAGACATGGACCGTCCTTGGTCCATCGTAGAACGTATAATTGCGGCTCTTGGTGAAATCGATGAACTGGTCGACGATAGCGATCTGACCCGGCTCGAACTCCTGCTTCAACGAGCCGACGGCGCAGGGTGAGATAATACGCTCCACTCCCAGCTGCTTCATGGCCCAGATGTTGGCGCAATAGTTCACCTTGTGCGGAGGGTAGATGTGGCCCGGCCCATGGCGCTGCATGAATGCGATGCGCACACCTCCCATGTCCCCGATCTGGATGTCGTCAGACGGCGCCCCGTATGGAGTGGAAATCTTCAGCGTCTCCTTGAGCCTGAACATATTGGGATCGTAGACCCCAGTCCCACCGATGATGCCTATCTTGGCCTTGGCCGTCATGCTACGTGGATTGGCCAAAGAGAATAAAAAGACATTGAGCTCGGATTCCTAGCTTGACCCCATCAACAAGAAGCTTCGTAAACCAGAAAATACACTTCATCCTTTCGCGAAGAATCATTGCCATTACTTTTAATAAGCTATCCATATCTTGTTTCGTAACCATGGAGCCGAAATCGGAGGTCAATCCCATCTGGGCGTGCCGAGGGTTCCCCGCGTTCCCGATAGCATTGGTGGCTGTGGGGGATCCCCATTCAAGCTCCGCTTGCAACGTCATGACCGTCGTTTTGGTTCACGTTTTTTCCTTCGATCCACCGGTCATTGGGGTTGGAGTTTCTCCATGTCGCTACACCTTCGAGCTGATGAACAAGTACGATGACTTCTCGATCAACATCCCTGGAAAGGACTTGGTGGAGGAGGTGCTGTTCTGCGGCCAGAAATGCGGCAGGGAGACCAACAAGTTCGAGGAATGCGGCTTCACCGTAACACCTGGGAAAAAGATCGGCTCACCGATAATCGAGGAATGCCTGGTCAACCTGGAATGCAAGAAGAAGATGGTCTTCGACGCCGGGGACCACACCTGGTTCCTTGGCGAGGTGGTGCATGCATTGGCCAGACAGGTCGAGGAAAGGGAGAAAGCGCTCCTATATTGGTCCGGGGAGTTCCGCTTGATCGGTAACTGCATCCGGAAACGGTAGAACAAGAAGAATTCCATTGGCATCGTCGTGCTTTTTTGGCAATGCTTTTTCTATTAATTGAGGCAATAGAACGTCAGGTGCGAAAATGCCCCCTGAAATAGAGAAGATCGACCTGGACGTCTTTGACGCCATCGCCCATTTGCCTCCTGCCCCCGTCCTTTTGGTGGCCTCTGGCGATTCTGAGGAGAATTGGAATGTTACCACCGTTGGCATGTTCAACGTGTTCTCCCTGTTCCCAGTGGTTGTAGGCATTGGAGTCAAGACCTCGCGCAACATCTATCGCTTGATCGCAGACTCGCAGGATTTTACCATCAACGTCCCTTCGACCGACCTCCTCAATGCGGTGGAAGTATGCGGCAAGGAGATGGGTGCGAGGAAGAACAAGTTCAAAGAGGCTGGTATCACCCCGGTGAAAGGGTTGCGCGTCAAATCCCCTATCGTGAAAGAATGCTGGCTCAACATCGAGTGCAAGAAGATGGGCTCAACCAAGAAGTCCGTGAGCGCCGTCAGCATGGGAGAGTTCGACGTAGGCGACCATACTTGGTTCCTCGGGCAGATCGTCCATACCGACGTCTGGAACACCTACGACCGCACCAAGTCCTTGCTGTACTGGGACGGAGAATATCGGACCGCGAACAACCTGGTCAAGAAAGTCTGATAAACTCGTCCATCACGAATTCGGTCACTTGAACTTACGTCGATCAAGCTCAATCAGCTGGTGGCTTCGCTCGAGGGAACGAGCCGAAGACCTTGACGAAGGAGGCCTTGCGCACCAGGTCGGTGAGCGCGTCCGCCACCTTGGGGTCGTTCACATGGCCTTCGATATCCACGTAGAACACGTATTCCCAGGTCCTCCCCCTCCTTGGCCTGGACTCAAGCTTGTTCAGGTTGACTCCCCGCTCGGCGAAGATGCCCAGGGTGTTGTACAGGGCGCCAGGCACATTCTTCAGCGCGAATGCCAGCGCGGTCTTGTCCCCGTGATCCAGGATCGATCCGGCCTTCTCCACCACGAAGAAGCGGGTGTAGTTGTGCTGGGTGGATTGGATGTCCTCCTGCAGCACCCTCATGTCGTAGACCGAAGCGGCGCGCTTGGAGGCGATCGCCGCCTCCTCCTTCAGTCCGCGCTCCTTGATCATCTTGACGCTTCCAGCTGTGTCATAGGAAGGGATCAGTTCCCAATGCGGATATCGCGAGAGAAAGGCGCGGCACTGTCCCAGCGCCTGCGGGTGCGAGTAGACCTTCCTGACGTCCTTGAGCTCACTGCTCTGGTGAGAGATGAGGCAGTGCCTCACCGTCACCAATACCTCGCCCGTCACGGTCAGGTCACTGTCCAGTAGAAGATCGTTGACAACGGTCACGGAGCCCTCGATGGAGTTCTCCACCGGGATCATCGCGTGGGAAACCTCTCCCTTCTCCACGAGATGGAACACCTCCTCGAACTGGTTGCATGGCACTGACACCACATCAGGTCCGAAGTACTGGTCCACAGCGTCCTCTGAATAGGCGCCCCTCACGCCCTGAAATGCCACCCGATGCTTGGACGCGCTCATGGTAGTCAGCTGAAGAACTCCCGGTGTATCGCCTTGATGGTCCGTTCCAGATCCTTCTTGTCGACTGTGAAGTGGTAGGCAACGAAGGAAGCGCCGGCGGATATCATCATCACGTTGACGCCTTCCTGGGCGACGGCGGTGAAGACCCGGGCCGCGATCCCTTTCTCGAACCCGAGGCCCTCGCCGACCACACATAACAGCGCGGTATCGTCGATGATCTCGATGCGCTCGACCACGCCCCGCCTGCTCTGCACCAGGGCTTTCTCTGCCCGAGCGATATCGTGCTTGGCGATCAGCAGCGCGATGCAGGTCTGGGACGTCGCCGCGGAATAGATGTTCACGTCCGCGTCCGTCAGCTTCTGCGAAATCTCGGACATCACCCCGGTTTTATAACCGGCTCCAGCACCGAAGATCTTGATGATGGCCATGTTCTTCATGAACGAGATCGATTTAATGGTCTGGGCACGCTGCACGCCGGAGGGCTTGATTATCGTGCCTTTCAATTCCGGCTTGAAGGTGTTCTTGACCAGGATGGTGATGTTCTTCATTCTGGCAGGTTCGACGGTACGCGGGTGTAGAACCTGCGCCCCGAAGTAGGATAGCTCCGCCGCCTCGTCGTAGGAGAGCTGGTCTATCGGCACCGCCTCCTTCACGATCTTCGGGTCGACGGACATGAACCCGTCCACGTCCTTCCATATCTCCAAGGCGTCGGCGTTCAAGCAGTTCGCTATGACGCTGGCCGAGTAATCCGACCCGTTGCGGCCGAAGACGGTGACATGCCCTTCCGGCGTTCGTCCGAAGAAACCGGTGACCACCGGCGTCTCGCCCCGGTTGAACATGGCCCTGATCTTCGGGGCGATGTTCTTGGTGGTGGCGTCCAGGTCCGCGGACGCTTGGCCGTAAACCCCGTCGGTGATGATGCCCAGCTCGTCCGCGTCCATCCCCAGCGCCTTCACGCCCATGTCCTGCAATGCGGCGGCGACCAGAATCACGCTCAACCGCTCGCCCAGCGATTGCACAATGTCCTTCGTCCTCGGGGTCAGTTCCTCGAGGTAAGAGAATCCGTAGAGCGCCCTTTCCAACTTGAGCAGCTTCTCCTTCATCTTGGCGCAGGCGGCCTTGCGCACCGCCTCGTTCTTAACGGAATCGTTCAGCAGCGCCAGATGCTTCTCCTCCATGTTCTTGATGAAGGTCTCGACCTCGTCCTCCTTGCGCATCTGCGAGACGAAGGTGATCAGCTCCTCCGTTACGCCGGAAATTGCAGAGACCACGACCACTTTCAACTCATCGTCGTTGGCGATGATCTTGCACACCCTGCGGATGCCTTCGCCGCTCTTCAACGACGAGCCGCCGAACTTAAGGACCTTCATCTTGTCCTCGCCTTCTTCAGTATCTCTTGCGGGGTCTGGTTGACCGCTTTATCGGCCTCTTCTTTGCTCAGCCCCGCTGCCAGCGCTACGTTGAGCGCGGTTACGATATCGATGAGATCGCCTGGGCCGTGTGTGTCGGTGTTCACCACCATCCTCGCGCCGACCTGCTGCGCCAGTCGGGCCATATGCCCGTTGGTGGAGTTGTGCGCGCGCCGGGAGGTTATCTCTAGGACGACACCGTTCTTCTTGGCGGTCTCGACCTCCTCCAAGGTTATGAAACCTGGATGTGCCAGTATATCGACATCGGGATTGTTGACCGCGGCGCGGTTCGTCCCCGGCTCCACCGGTTCGGAAACGGTCTCGCCATGCACCACGATTACTTGCGCCCCTCTCTTCTTGGCCTCCTTCACCACCAGGTCCAGCTTCTTCGCTGGAACGTGCGTTATCTCCACCCCGACCAGAAGCTCCAGCCCCCACTCCTTTGCCAGGGGAACGTCGCGCTTCGCTTCCGTCAATAGCCGGTCCAGATTGGACAACGAGGCATGGTCGGTGATGGCCAGCGCCTGATGCCCCTTGACCACTGCGCGCCTTGCCAGCTCTATCGGTATCAGCTCGCCGTCGGACAGCAGGGTGTGGCTGTGCAGCTCGATGCGCATCTACTTCCTCCTCTCCGCCAGCATCCGATAGACCTCGTTCATCTGGATTTCCTTCCCTTCGATAACCACGAGCAAATGGAAGATGAGGTCGGCCACTTCCCAGTTCTGCATCTTCTTGTCAGTCCCTTTGGCCGCCAGGGCGGTCTCGCCAGCCTCCTCTATGAGCTTCTTCAGCATCTTGTCCTCGTTCTTGAACAGGGTGTTGGTGTACGAGCCTTCGACCGGGTTGGCCTTTCGGTCCCTGATCACCCGCATCAGCTCGGGAATTATCTGAGCGGTCGGTTTGACGTCTCCGTGGACGACGTCGGCGAAGCAGGAAGGCCGGTTCAGATGGCAGGCCACGCCGGTCTGGCGCACCCGGACCAGCAGGCAATCGGAATCGCAGTCGGTCTGGATGGAGATGATGTCCTGCACGTTGCCTGAAGTCTCGCCCTTCATCCAAAGCTGCTGCCTCGATCGGGAGAAGAAGTACACCTTGCCGGTCTCGATCATCTTGTCGTACGCCTCTAGGTTGGCGTAGGCCATCATGAGCACCTCGTTCGTCACCGAATCCTGTACGATGACAGGGATTAGCCCCTTCTCATCGAACTTCAAACCGCTCATCTGACATTAACCCCCTTGTCCATTAGATAATCCTTGACCTGTTTAACGGTCAGCTCTCCGTAGTGGAATATGCTAGCGGCCAATGCGGCCTCGGCACCGGTCTGGGCAAGCACTTCGTAAATGTGCTGCGCGTTCCCGCATCCGCCCGAGGCGATCACCGGGATCTTGACTGCGTCGGCCACCTTCGCCGTGAGCGGGATGTCGTAGCCGTCCTTTGTGCCATCGGCGTCCATGCTGGTGAGGAGAATCTCGCCCGCTCCGAGCTCCTCGGCCTGTTTGGCCCATTCGATGGCATCGATGTCGGTGCGGTTGCGCCCTCCGTGGGTGTAGACCTTCCATGACTTGCCTTCCCTCTTAGCATCGATGGCTACGACCACACATTGCCGTCCGAAGTCCCCCGCCCCATCGGATATGACCTCTGGCTTCTGCACCGCGATGGTGTTCACGCTCACCTTGTCCGCGCCGGCGTTCAAGGCGGTCCTCATATCCGCCTTGTTCCTGATGCCGCCTCCCACGGTCAATGGAATGAAAAGGCGTTCCGCGGTCCGCTCTACCACGTTCATCAGGGTCTTCCTCCCTTCCGCGGTGGCGGAGATGTCCAAGAAGACGATCTCGTCCGCTCCCTGCTTCTCGTAGGCGGCTGCCATCTCCGGCGGGTCGCCGACGTCCTTCAGGTTGACGAAATTTACCCCTTTCACGGTGATGCCGTTCTTCACGTCCAGGCAGGGGATGATCCGCTTCGTGAGCATCAGCTCTTCCTCACTTTCGGCTGGTTCTTGGTGCTGAGTAAAGTGCTCCTAGGCCTAATTGCGCTCTTGAGAGCTAGGCCAAGCGCCTTGATGCTGGCTTCCACCACATGGTGCGGGTCGAAGCCGCGGACGGCTACGACGTGCAATGTCATACCCGAGGACATGGCGAAGGAGCGCAAGAAATGGTGGTACAGGGGATCGGGGCAATCGATGTCCACGTAAGGTCGGTCGATCAAATCGATCGCAACGGTGACCAGAGCATCGTCCATCGGCACGGTCGAGGAAGCGATACGCTCGATCGGCCCATCGCCCAATGCCTGGTTCAGTGCCAGACCGAGGACGATTGCCACATCCTCGATCAGGTGGTGCTCGTTGTCGCCAGTAGCTTTCAGCTTGATGTCTATAGATGAGTATTTTGATAGTGATTCGAGCATGTGAGCGAGGAACTGGTCTTCCAAATCCAATTGCGTCCTCCCCTTACCGTCCAGTTCGACGCTCACCTCGATATCGGTCTCCTTCGTCTTCCGCTGCAAGAGCGCTTTTCGGCTCATTTCGGCTTCCTCCACAGGTCCGCAGGGCTAAGTCTGCCGGTGTATAGGGCGATCCCAGCCACGGCGCATTTCACCCCGATCGATCCCAAAGCCTTTACGTCCTCGAGGTTCTTGATTCCTCCGGAGGCGATGACCTCATGCGGGCATCTCTCCACGAAGGATTTGACAGCGCGGACGTTGATGCCTTGGGCCAGCCCCTCGACGTCCACGTCGGTGTGCAGCACCGCCGCCAATGGCAGGTCGCGTATCATTGAGAATATCTGGTCCAATGTCAAACGGGACGACTCCTGCCACCCTTTGACCTGGATCTCGCCCCTCGCCACGTCCAGGGCTAGCACGATCTTCTCAGGATGATCGGTGCATATGTCCCTCAGCCAGTTGATATCCATGATTGCCTTGGTACCGACGATGATCCGCTTCGCCCCCCATTCGAAGTATTGGTTCACCATAGCGGTGGAGCGTATCCCTCCTCCGATCTGGATGGGGATTTTAATGGTCTCCAGCATGTGCTTGATCATGCTCGGGTTTCCGCCCTTGCCAAGCGCGCCGTCGAGGTCGATGACGTGGATCATCGGCGCTCCCATGCGCTCCCAGTCCTTCGCCACCTCTATCGGGTTAGGCAGGACGATCTGCTCCGTGCCCGGCTTTCCCCCGACCAGCTGGACCACCTTGCCGTCGAGGATGTCCACTGCCGGCAGTACTATCAAACCCAGGCCTCCGCGAAACGCACGAAGTTCTTTAGGAACTTGAGCCCGGAAGCGGATGATTTCTCCGGGTGGAACTGCGTTCCGTAGGTGTTGCCCTTCAGGAACAGCGTCGGAACTTGGCCGAAGTAATCGGTCGTTCCGATCACGATGTCCTCTGACGGGTTGCCGTTGTACGAATGAGCGAAGTAGAAGAATGGCGATTCGATTCCCTCGAGGATGCTGTCCTCGCTGTCGACCCGGTTCCAGCCCATGTGGGGCACCCGGTCCGCCTTGAGCCGGATCACCTCGCCCTGGTAGAAGCCCAGCCCCCGGGTATCGCCCTCTTCGCTGCCATTGAACAGTATCTGAGCGCCGATGCATATCCCCAGGCAGGGGACGGCGTCCTCCAGCCTCCTGATCAGCTTTTTCTTGATCGGCTGCAATTTCTCCATGGTCTTGTCGAACGCCCCTACCCCGGGGAAGACGATGCATTTCGCCTCCAGCAGCTCGCTGAGGTCCTCGACGATGTAGGGCTCCGCGCCGCAGATCTCTAGCGCCTTGCGGATGGAGTGCAGGTTCCCTACGCCATAATCGGCGATGGCCATCCTCACTGGCATTCGCGCAGCACCTCCCCTAGCTTGGAAAGGAGGGCTTCGTTCATTTCCGTCGTCCCGATGGTGGTGCGGACGCAGTTCTCCAAGCGGCGGTTCTTACCGAAGTCGCGGATCATCATGCCTTTCTCAAACAACTTCTTTACCAATATGGCATGGTCGATCGGGCTCTTGAATAAGATGAAATTCGCCTCGGAAGGGAAGACCTTGAAACCGAGCTTGGACAGGCCCTTCTCCAGCCGCTTGCGCTCTGCGTTCACCAGCTCTACTCCCTTGCTGACAAAGGCCTGGTTCTGCAGCGCCTTCATGGCAACGATCTCCGAGACCCGGTTCAATGAGTAGGGGATCTTGACCCGCTGCATCACCCCGGCCAGGTCGGGGTTGGAGATGGCGTAGCCGATGCGCATCCCTGCCAAAGCATAGGCCTTAGAGAACGTTCTGGTGACTATGAGGTTGTCATAGCGGTCGACGTCTGGAATGAACGATTTCCCGGCGTATTCACCGTATGCCTCGTCCACCACGACTATTCGGTCCCTCTTCTCAAGCAGAGCTTCGATGTCCTTCCTTCTGAACGTGTTAGAGGTAGGGTTGTTCGGATTGCACAGAAGTACGATTTTGCCGTCCTTCGAGTTCAACGCGTTCGTGTCCAGCTGGAAATCCTCTTTGAGATCGATCAGGGCGACCTTGCCCGCGTTGACCCTGACGAAATAGGCGTGCAACGAGTACGAGGGGTAGGGCAACAGCACCGTCTCCCCCGGTTCGAGGAAGCTCTTGAAGATGATATCGAGCGTTTCGTCCGAGCCATTCCCGACGACGAAGTGGTCGATGCCCAGCTGGTATCTTTCGCCAAGCGCCTTTCTCAGTCCGTCCGAATACGGGGTGGGGTACTGGTTGAGGTCCAGGTCCAGGCATTCCCGCATGGCCTCCTTGGCCGCTGGGTTCGCCCCCAGGGGGTTAGTGGACGTATCCATGCGTACCCCTGAGACCTTGGGGTTGTAGTAGAGCGGGATGTCCCGCACCGTTGAACGTTGCCATTCGGGCTTCATTTCCGCACCTAGGGCACCATGCGATCGATGGGCACAATCAGAATGCCAGTCGCGCCCATTCGTTTGAGCTTTCCAATGGCGTCGTATACCTTGTCCTTGTCGATGACGACGTGGACCGCAACGACGTCATCCCGGCCCATGATGTTCATCACTGTTGGCCCAGCGATGCCGGGGAAGTACTTCTTCACTGCGTCCAACGATTTCACTGGCACGTCGGCCATGAGGTATTTCTTGTTGGCGGCGCTCTCCACGCTGATGATTGATGAGACCAGCTCGTCGATCTCCTCCTTCTTCGTCTCGTAGGCTTTCTCGTTAGTGATTATGACCGCATTGGATTTGGTGATCACCGCGATCTCCTTGAGATGATTGACCTTGAGCGTGGAACCGGACGACACCAGGTCTACGATGAGGTCGGCCACACCCAGGTGGGGCGTGACCTCGGCAGCCCCCGAGATGGTGGTTATCTCGATCTTCTTGCCCATCTTGGCGAAGTACTTCTTGGCGACGTTGGGGAACGAGGTCGCCACCACCGAGCCGTCCTTCACGTCGCTGACGGAATCGATTCCGGAGTTGTCCGGGGCGGCCACCGAGATGCGGCAATGTCCGAAGCTGAGGTCGTGAAGTGTCTTTACTTCCAATCCAGCCTCGATTACCAGGTCCTTGCCGGTAATGCCGACGTCCACAGCACCCTTGTTGACGAAATTGACGATGTCCTGGGCGCGGACGAACATAACCGCGAAGTCCCGCTTTTTCACCGAAGCGAACAGCTTCCGATCATCGGTGTCCTCGATCTCGAGGCCTGCTCGTTTCAGGATGTCCACTGAGTTCTCGCTCAGTCTTCCCTTATTCGGCACGGCCAATCGCAATGTCACTTGCTCACCTGTAGCAATCGAACCTCAATGAGAAGTGCATACTTATATATTCCGAGACGCAAGCTCGGGGGCCAGTTCCTTGATTTTCAGCGGTCGGGGAAGCGGATCCCGGTGACAGCTTCATCACTGAAATCCACATTCACGAGCTCGGGAAGGTCGCCTTTCACGCCAATCGAATCGCCCACGATGACTAATGCTCCCGCTACTCCAATGATGCTGGTGACGGTGTCCAAGGCCCCTTGGATGACATCCTGATCGTCACTTACGATAAGGTTTCCCAACTTGGTGGCACAGGCATCCGCCAAGGTGACGTTCCTCGAGATCACCATGGCCGCCTCCGCCTTGCCGAAGGAGATGGAGGGGCCGATAAGGCCAGAGGAAGTGCAAATGCCGAAGATGGAGTCCGAAGGTAGGCAACGCAGGCCGAGACCACGGAACTTGGGGTTCAGGGTGTAGATGCCGACGTTGGCCTCCTCAGCCAGCAACAGGGCGATGTCTCCGCCATTGTCCACGACGGCATGGTCCGCGCCCTTTCGCTGCATGGCCTGGACCGAGTGCTCGGCGATTGCGCCGGCGACAGCGGCCATCGGCCCGACCCCAGCGGCCCGACCGGCATCGCACATCCGCTTGATCAGGGGAGGGGAATCATCCGGCTCGTCGTACGGCTCCAGGGTGTCCCTGAACAAAGGGTCGGAGGCGATGAAGCGCTCGATGATTTCCCTCGCTTCGAATATCGCGCCCTTGCCGACGGCGAGGTACCTCACCTCGGCGATCATGGTGACGGCGGTCTGGCGCACCTCAAAATGTTGCTTGACTAGCTTGCGCACACTGCGTCCAGACATGATTGGTCGATAATCTGGCGATGCCCTATTAAGCCTTCGCGATGTCGCGTCCAAGTGCAAGTAGATACGCTCACTCATGCATCTTCTTCTTGCGCTTCTTGAGCACGTTGAGCAAGATGACCAAGAGGAACATGACGACGGCGATGATTCCGCCTACTGCGACTATTAGCCCGTTCTCGCTGCCCGGGATTATGGTTTCGTTGCCGCTTGAGTTGCCCACGGCGAAAACGCTTGAATGCGCGAATGAGGCGCTATCCTTAGACAGGGCGTTCACTGGCTGGGAGAATCCGACCATGAGCGCTGAAACGAGGATCAGGGTTGCGAATATGAGTGCGGTCAGCTTATTCAACGAGATCGACCTCTTTGGTCGAGGCTTGCTTGCCTCGGCCGCTACTAATGCGCATCGCATTTAATAATATTGGGACTGGTCCCTCAGTCCTGCGACCTCAATCTTATCGCTCCGGGCGGGCAGGCGTCGATGCACATCCCGCAGGCGATGCACTTCTCGTTGAGGAAGAGCACCTTCCAGGTCTTCTGGTCCATCTGATAGGCGGACGTGGGGCAGATGGAGATGCACATGCCGCAGTTGGTACAGCGAACGTCGTCCTTGCGCACGAACTCCTTCAGCTCCTGGACGTTGACGCCCGCGTCCTCGAGGTATCTTACTGCCTTCTGGATCTGCGGACCGCTTCCTTCCATTGCGAGCATTAGGTGGCCGCCTTGCTCGTCTATCTCCGCCCTGAGGATGTTGATCATCAGGTCGAAATCCTTCACAATGCGGTAAGTGACCGGGTCGCCAACGATCTCCGGGTTGAAGGTCAGCAGATACTTTTTGATGGTCATCAGCGCACCTCGTCTTGGCTGTGGACATCCAAAGGTCCCTGGATCCGCTCTTCGGGTAGCTGCGCCACCGCCTGGGTGAGCAAGAACTCGCCCTTCGCGATCTGCTTCTTCAGCGTCTCCGCAATCTGCCTTGCCTTCGCGTACGAGGACAGCGACGACGTCTTGACTTGCCTGCCGTTGATTTCGATGCTCCCCGAGCGAAGCTCTGCGTAGCTAACATCGCGGATCGGCTTGCGGGTCCTTGATTGGATGGCATAGTTTAGGACCGGTGCGAAAATTTGATCGTCCCGGACCGAGGCGGAGCGCATCACATCCTCGTCCAATATCGGTATCGGGATGCCCAGGCCGACCGCCAATGAGACGCCGTAGTTCTTGAAGCTGAGGGCTCGTATGAATTCGCTGGACATCTGTTTGAGATCTCCGACAACCGCCAACGTGCGAGACGCAGATGACGGTACCCCGTTCTTCATCGTCGAATTTGTCTTGAATTGGGTGCCTTCCCAGGCCACGTAGCCTTGGGCGCCGCCCAGGAAGATGCGGGTGCCGATGCCGATGGTGCGCAGTGTCGGGTCCTTGAGCAGCGGGGACAGCTGGCCCGCGCTGGAGTAGGTGGCATTGCCATAGTGGGGCAATAGTTTGCCCATGTAGGTGAACAGCGTGCGCTCGGAGGAGTTGGTCGCCACCCCGTAGTTCTGATAGGCGTTCCGGGGGTTGTACATGTACGCCTGGTTGACCGTCTTGAGCGAGATGTAGGTGTCGATGTCCTTGCGCGGATAGCAGTCCGTTCCGTAGGAGCTGGCCCGCAGCCTCACCGGCCGGTTGGAGATTAGGTCCTCGATGACATTCGCCCCGCCGTACTCGATGTTGCCGTCCTGTCGCGGCTCCGTGGCGCCGATGTAGGCGTCGACCGCCGCCAGGCCTCCATAGGCGGGCACGTCGTTCAACCAGATCTTGGTCATCTTGATGGGCGGCTCGGAATGGCCGAAGTTGATGAATGCCCCCGAAGAGCACATGGCGCCGAAGGTGCCGGTCGTGACGACATCCACTTCCTTGGTGGCCTTGTCGATGCCGTCGCGCTCGACGATGCCGATGACCTCCTCAGCGGTCATGACCACCGCATCGCCCCTCCTGATCTTCTCGTTGATCTCCTCGTAGGTCCTTCTCATCGATCCGCCTCCTTCCAGATTATGATAACGATTGTTAGGATGGTACGCCCTTCCTCTATTTCAGCATTCCTTTGGCGCAGGCCAGTTCGGCGTTGAGCACCGAACCGCCCGCCCCGCCCCTCAGGGTGTTGTGGGACAGCAGGAAGAACTTGACGTAATTGTCCTTCTTCCTTATCCGGCCTACTGTGACCGCCATTCCTCTCGCTCTCGCTGGTTCGCCAGCATCCGCATCCCATTGGGGCTGCGGCCTGTCTGGCTCATCCCGCACGATTATCGCTTTCTTTGGTGCCGTGGGCAGTTCCAGCTTCTGCGGTTCGGCACGAAATTTGTGCATCGCCTTGATAACGTCATCCGTGCTCGGCTCCTTGGTGCAACGGACCAGCACCGATTCCAGATGACCGTTTATGACTGGCACGCGGGCGCAGGAGGCGAACATCTCGAACTTGGCATCCTCTACCTTACCTCCTTTCAGAGTTCCGAGCATCTTCAGTATCTCGGCCTCCATCTTCTCCTCCTCGCCGTTGATGTAAGGAACGACGTTCCCGAGGATGTCTAGCGAAGGTACGCCCGGATATCCCGCTCCCGACACAGCCTGATAGGTCGAGACCACGACCTGCTCTAGCCCGAACGCGTCCTGCATCGCCTTCAAGGGCGGGGCAAGCCCAGTGGTCGAACAGTTGGCATTGGTCACGATGAAGCCGCCCTTGGAGAACGTTGGCTGCTTCTTGATCAGGTCCAGGTGCTTCGAGTTGACCTCCGGGATGAGCAGCGGGACGTCATCGCGCATACGATGCGAAGCGGCGTTGGAGAATACCGCCACGCCGGCCTCCGCCAATTGCGACTCGAATTCCTTGGCGATTTCCGACGGCAGGCCAGAGAACGCGATCCTGCAGCTCTTGGCGATCTTGGTGGGATTGATTTGCTCCACCTTGCGGTCCATGGTCGCGGGCATGAAGAGGTGGTCCTTCACCTTGTTGACCTCTCTCAGCTTCTTGCCCTCGGAACGCTCCGATGCGTAGAGCCCCTGGATATCGAACCAGGGGTGATCCTCCAGCAACTGGACGAACCGCTGTCCGATTATTCCCGTGGCACCTAGCACCGCGACCTGCATCTTCTTCATTCACTCGCCTCCAAAGTATTCCTTTCCCTTTTCCATGATATGGACGAACTTATCGCTCTCTTTATCCTTGACCGCCGACCGAACCTCTTCCATCGCCTCGAGCAGCGCATCCAGCGCCTCGACGTTATGCGGGTTGAGGTGTTGGATCTCGTAGTACATCTCCGGATCCTCTTTCGCCACCCTTCTGCTGTTGGCCACTTGATGGTCGAAGGTGGTGGAGGCGGCCATCTTCAACTCCTCGAAGGTATGGCCGCTGTTCGTCAGTGCCTCGAAGAACGCGATGTTCAGGGCATGGCTCATGCCCAGCACGTACGCGATCAGCTCATCGTGCCTCTCGATCGGCATCACAGAGATGCAAGCACCAGCGGAGCCGAAGAGCTCCTTCGTCTCCTCGATGGCTTCAGGAGAACCACAATCGCACAATAAAAGGTTGCGTTCCAACATGGATTCCGCATCCGGCCCGAACATGGGGTGCACGGAGCATACCCTCTCTCCTTTCTCGGCGGCGTTCCGGAGCAATTTGACCACCGGCTCTTTTATTGAAGATAGGTCGAAAACCAGGCCCTTGGGCTTGAGGGCGAGGACGCTCTTGAGTATGTCGGACGAATCCGATATCGGGGCGGTGACCACCACCACATCGGCATCCCTGATTGCCCGGCGCAAATTGTTCTCGAAAGGATAGACGGTGCTGGAGACGATGTCGTTCACCAGTATCTCATGCCCCCGTTGGGCGAAGAACCTGCAGAACCAGGCGCCCATCTTGCCACTTCCTCCCACGATCGTGATCCTCTTCGGCTCCTCTACCTGGGGGATGCGCAACTGAGCCTCCACGCTCTCGCGGATGAGGAGCATGGCGATCTGCTTCGAGACCGCCTCTGAGACCCCTGATTCTTTCGCCCTCGAGGCATAGCGGGCCATGACCTGGTCCTCTACCTTCAGGTTGCGGATGGTCTTCTTGGTGTCCACCTTGTGCTGCCCCATCTGCTTGGCCAATTTCATGCGCTGTCCGATTAGACTGATGATCTGGTTGTCCACTTCCTCTATGCGCCATCTGACCGCATCGATGTTATCTGGCAAAGAATCCACCTCTTAGGGATAGGTCCGCAATTACTAGGGCTGCAGCCGCCTCCACCACCACCACCGCCCGGGGGACGATGCACGGGTCGTGCCGCCCCTGGACCCTGACGATGGCATTCTCTTTCTTGGAAAGATCCACGGTCCTCTGCTCCCTGGAGATCGAGGCCGTGGGTTTGAAAGCCACTTTGAGGTCGACCGGCATGCCGCTGCTCAATCCGCCCAGTATTCCACCAGCATGATTGGTCTCGGTCCTGACCTCGCCGTTCGTGATCCTGAACGGGTCGTTATGCTCCGAGCCGCGCATCTTGGCCGAACTGAAGCCAGCGCCGAACTCCACACCTTTCACGGCCGGGATGGCGAACATCATCTTGGCGAGCTCGCCATCGAGCGTGTCGAAGAAGGGCTCGCCCACGCCGACAGGGAGGCCGTCCATCAGGCAGCGCACTATCCCGCCGACGCTGTCCCCCTCCTTGCTGGCCGCCAGTATCTCCTTCTCCATCAGCGCCGCCACGCGGGGGCTCACAGCTCGAGTCGAGTGCTTGAAACGGTTCTCGGCGATCTCGGGGAAAGCGTACTCCTTGTCGTCGGCGACCTTGCCGATGGCCTGAGAATAGGCCGCGATGCGAATGCCCTTCGTTTCGAGCATCGACCGCGCCACCGCACCGGCGGCCACTAGGGGGGCGGTCATTCGGCCGGAGAACTGACCTCCACCGCGGATGTCATGGTCCTGGCCGTACTTCACCAGTGCCGGATAGTCTGCGTGACCGGGGCGCGGTGTCACCCGGAAAGCCTGGTACTTGGATGAATCGGTATCCTTGTTCGCGATGAAGAACTGTATCGGCGCTCCGGTGGTCTTGCCTTCCAGCAGGCCGGACTGCACCTGCACCACGTCCTCTTCGGCGCGGGCGGTACCGATGCCGGGAGCGGGTTTGCGAAGGTCCACTTCTCTCTGGACCATCTCCGCGGTTATAGGAATCCCTGCCGGGCAACCGTCCAGGACGCTTCCCACGCCTGGTCCATGGCTGCTGCCGAAGATGGTGAGCCTCAGTGCGAAGCCGATGGTGTTCATGGCACCAGCTCCATGTTCGCGCCCAAGGCTTTCATGTCGTCAAGGAAGAATGGGTAGGATACCTTGTAGCAATCGCCTTGGGATATGGTCGTCGTCCCTTCGGCCACCAGTGCGGCGACCGCCGCTGCCATGAGTATGCGATGATCGTCCAACGAGTCCACTTCCGCTCCGACCAGCGGGGTCGGCCCTAGGATGACGCAGCCGTCCTTTTTTTCCTCGATCTTCGCCCCCATCGCCTTCAGGAAATCGGTTGTGGCTCGTATCCGATCGCTCTCCTTGAGACGAACGTGCTCGGCGTTGAAGATCTCCGTCGTCCCCTTGGCCTGTGAGCCCAGGACGGCAACGATCGGGAACAGGTCTGGCGCGTTCGCCAGGTCGACCCTCTGCCCCTCAAGCTTCCCCGGTTCGGCGCGCGCGCTCGAGTTGCCGCGCTTGACCCTCGCTCCGAACGCCTCAAGGATATCGAGGATGGCCTTGTCCCCCTGCTTGTCCTCCGGGTCCAGCCCGGCCACCGTGACCGATTCTGTGAGCGCACCAGCCACCAACGGGAAGGCGGCCGAGGAATAGTCCCCCGGCACCTTGTACGTCTGCGGCCGGTAGCGCTGTTTCCCTGTGACGTTGAGGCCGGTCTTGGTCATCTCCACGCTGCCTCCGAACGTCCGCATCATTCCCATGGTTATCTCCACGTACGGCCTCGATTTCAATGGGCTCGTTAGAACGATCTCGGTGTCGACCTCCTTCAGCGCCGATGAGATGAGCAAGGAAGAGATGAACTGTGAACTGACGTCGCCCCTGATACGCGTCTTAGTGCCCTTGTTCGGCCCCTTGATGACCAGCGGCGCCAATCCGTTGTTGCGGGTCGAGAAGGCGGTGACGCCTAGCTCGCTCAAAGCGTCCAGCAGCGGCTGCATCGGGCGACTGCGGATGGACGCGTCGCCGGTGAGCACTGTCGCGCAGCTCAGCAAGGAAGCGACCCCGGCCATGATGCGGATGGTCGTCCCGGAATTGTCGAGGTTGAGGACGTCTTCAGGGCATGTGAGCCTTCCTCCATCCACAATCACCGAGTCGCCGTTGATGCTGGCCTTCGCTCCGAACGCCTGCACCGCCCTCAAGGTGGCGAGGGTGTCCTCGCTCAGCAGGATGTTCTGCAGCGTGGAACGGCCATCGGCCAGCAGTCCGAGCACCAACGCTCGATGCGAATAGCTCTTGGAAGGCGAGGACTGGATCGCCCCATTCAAGACGGAGGGTTTGACCAGCAATTTCATGATTTCGACCTCGAATCCTCTCCGTTGTAGATGTCAGCTACTATGAAGTCCTTGCCGTCGAAGGCGGCGAGGAGCCTAACGGCATCCTCCTCATCGACCAGAATCGCCGTCGCCGGACCCGTACCGGAGAGGCCAGCGGCCAAGGCCCCCTTCTGGAGCGCCTCCATCATGACCTTGGTATCGAGGTCCAGAGCAGCGGAATAGCACAGTGAGTTCAGCATCATCGCTTCGGCGTAGCGTCCGGCCAAGGCTTCCGCGAAAGCCACCTCTACCAGTCTGGAGAGGGAGCGGATGCGCTGCAACGGCAGCTTCTGCTTCCTTATCTGGAACGGTGGAACGTGGATCAGGACCTTCATTCCCGCGGGCATGCTCTCCCTGCGGATCAGGCGGTGCTTGGCGTTGTCCGTGAGCACTATCCCGCCGAGCAGGGAGGCGCAGGCATCGTCGAACGCGCCGGTGATGGAGACCTTCGCCTCGATGGCGCTCTTGGTCCCGATCTTGATGGCGTCCAGCTGGTCCAGCTCCTCCCCCAGCGCTTGGACCGTGGCTAGCACAATGGCGTTCGCGGCTGCGCTGGAGCTTTTCAATCCTCGTGATATCGGTATCTGGGAGCGGGTCGTGACCGATGCCCCCTGACCGCTAGCCTGGAAACGGTCCAAGGTATTGAGGACGCATCTCCTCGCCAGTTCGTCGCTCTCCCCTTGGAAGCCTTCGATGCTGGCGTCCACCTTGCCTGAATCGTTCAACTCCACCCAGGCCTCGGTCTTCAGGTCCACGCCGAATGCTGCCCCCTTGCCGGTGGCGATGGCGTTAACTATGGTGGCCGCCCCATGGGACAGCCCATGCCCCTTCAATACAACACCCCCCTCAACGCGTTGAGCATGACCTCGTAGCTCGCTTGCTTGGCAGTGAATATCTCGAAGGCCTTAAGGCCCTGATGCACGAGCATCCCTTCGCCGTTAATGATGACCGCCCCTTTCCGCTCCGCCTCGGCCAGGAACCGGGTCTTCGGCGGGTTGTAGATGGTGTCCATGACGATCTGGCCAGATCGGAAGACCTCGGTGCCGATCGGAAGTTCGTCTGGGAAGCCCAACATCCCTAAGGGGGTGCAGTTGACGACGACGTCGAACTCTTCCTTTTGAGCGTCATCGATCTCGATGCTACTAGTGTTCTTGAACGACCTTGTCAGGGATTCCGCCTTCTCCTTGGTCCGGTTGCAGATGAATGTCTTGGCGCCCATGTCCGAAAGGGCGCTCACCACTGCTCTGGATGCTCCGCCCGCGCCGATCACCAGGACCCTTGTCCCCTTCCCTTCCACTCCCGTCGACATCAGGGCCATGGTCGCCCCATAGACGTCGGTGTTGTGTCCGATCAAATGGCCGTCCTCGATCAGGACGGTGTTCACCGCCCCGATCCTTTCCGCGGAGGGGCTCAGTCGGTCCAGCAATGATATGATTCTCTCTTTATGAGGGATGGTGACATTGAAACCGCGCAGCCCCAGCTCCACCGCCACCTGCAAAAGCGTTTCCAGCTCCTGCTCCATGGTCGGTAGGACCACATATCTGCCGGGAATTCCCAAGGTGGCGAAGGCGGCGTTGTGCATGGCCGGCGATAGAGTGTGAGTTAACGGATGTCCGATGATGCCGGTGACGATGCGCTCTCCCGACAGCCGCTTCATCGTCTGGATGTCCACCTGACCCGGTGCCGCCTCCTTCCCCCGCTCCAATGAAGCGTAGGTGAATCCGATTCCCATCTCCGAGGCGCAGACGCGGGTCAGCTCGCCAAGCTCTCCCATGCCGATGAGTGAGAAATCCTTCTCGGTGTAAGAGAACAGCCGGGCAGCATCGATCAGGTCCAGGAGGGCGGACATGGAGCCGACCTTGAAGGCCGCCTTGGGCACATCGCCCTTCGCCGCGCAGCGGACCAGGATATCGACGATCTGGTTTGGCGATGGAGTTCCGTTGAGGTCGTGATAGGAACAGATTATCTTCGATCCCTTGAGATCTGTCTCCCGTTTGCCGAGGAGCGGGGAGTCATACTCCAGGTCAATGAACTCGAACCCTCCTCTGATGGCCGACTGGAAGAAGACCAGGCGGTCGTGCTCGTTACCGCTGTACTTCCCGCCCTGTTGGACCGTCCTCAGGGTCGCGATCTTCGGGATCGGTAGCTTGTTGAAGAAGCTGATGTTGGATGGCAATATCTTCATCATATCGAAGCGGAACTCGACCAGGTCGGCGCCCCTGGCCACCGCGGTCCTGGCCGCCTCCAATGCGGCCTCTGGCCTATCCTCGATGATGGAAACGCAGATGAGGGTCATACTTCCGTGATCGTCTCCGCGATCGCAGTGCCGAAATGCCTTCCCCCCGCTTCGACCCGCACCAGCACTTCCTGCCCGACCTTCAGGTCCGATATGGACGCCGGGCCGGAGGGGGTGCACATGCGTATCGTCTCGGCGTTCTGGAGGATGGTGCTGAATTTTCGTTCATCTATCTTTACCTCGAGCAGCAGCAGAGGGCGGCGCTCTATCTTGGAGCGGCCGATCACGACGTTCCGGCATTTTCCCTCTGAGTCCACTGCCATTACCTCGTCCCCGCCTCGCAGCTCGCTGAGGTACCGGGTCTTGCCAGATGGCGTAAGAACGTAAGCGTGGACCGGACCGGCGTTGACCCGGAACGGCCTGGCGGCAACGTACTCGCTCTCCATGCTCTCTGAGTTCACGAGGAACATGCAGGCCGATTGGCTTCCGATGAGCATACCCTCCCCGATTCGCATAATCGAGCAGGTGTCCAGACATACTCGGTCCCCGACCCCGAGCGGACTGATCTTGGTCACAGTCGCCTTTACCAGCTCCAATTTAGGCAGCTCTTGGCTGGCGATCCTCTGGAAATCATTGAGCTTGGCAGGCGACGATGGCGTCAATGCCACGCCGCCCACCCCGACCTCCAGCGTTTCGAAGAACAGTTTCGCGTCCTCGGGCGTATGGGCGGTGGCGATCAGTCTGGTCTTGGACCTCTGGAAATCGGCGATGAGGTTCTCCAAGGGGATCACCTTCCAATCCTTCGCCTCGATCAGGACGCTCTCAACCTTATCTTTGAGCGTCATCGCTTTGGCCAGGTCCTCAGGCGAGCGGATCTCCACCAGCTCGCCTATCTTCTCCCCGTCAAGGATGAGGTCCTTGCCTCTGAGAACGACGGCATCGAAGCGGCCGATGCGCTTGAGCTCCTTATCCTCCTCTCGGACGACGATCTCCACGTACCCCGACTCGAGCGCGCTCGAGACCATCTTCTTTCGTTCATCGTAAGTCGGAAGGTGGTCCGATCTCACCCAAACTACCCTTGGCATGATCGAGCTCCTCTTATCACTGCAGGAACTTCATGGCATCCTCGACATCCAAATTGTCGAGGACGATTCCGGCGATCGCCCGGGTGCTGCCAACGATGTTGCTGTGTTGGAAGACGTTCCTGCCGATCGACACGCCCTTTCCGCCAGCCTCGATGGAATCCTTGACCATTTGCAGTAGCTTCTCGTCGGAGTCCATCTTTGGTCCTCCGGCCACAACCACTGGTGCGAGGCATCCTCGGGTTACCTCTCGGAACGAGTCAATGTCCCCGGTGTAATTGGTCTTAACGATGTCCGCTCCCAATTCCGACGCGGCCCTGGCACAGATCTTGACCAGGTCGGGGTCGAAGACGTTCTTCACTTCCTTGCCTCTCGGGTAGGACATTATCATGAGGGGCATCCCCCACTCCTGGGATTTGCGGGAGACCATGCCTGCGTCCGCCAGCATGGCCGGCTCATCCTCCGCTCCCAAGTTGATGTGGATGGAGACGGCGTCCGCTCCCACCTTGATCGCCTCCTCGACGGTGCAAACCAGGACCTTGTGGTTCGGGTGCGGGCTCAGGCTGGTGCTGGCCGATAGATGGACGATAAGACCGATATCCCGGCCATAAGAACGGTGACCAAAGGGTACGGCGCCCTTGTGAAGTACAACTGCCGTCGCTCCTCCTTGCGATATCTTCTCCGTTGTGGATCGCAGGTCATTCAGGCCTGCGATCGGACCCACGGAGATGCCATGATCCATCGGGACGATCACTGCCCTTCCAGTCCCGCGGTCCATGATGCGCTCCATGCGTACGCTTTTTCCTAGCTGCATCCTTTTCACCTAGTAGCCGTGTCAAGGAATAACATGCATATAAAACCTTCTCCTGCCATCCAGTGCTGAAATTAATTCGAGATTCGTAGGAGGTTCAGGACGACATATGTGCCTTGGCCAAAGCAATAGCCCTGCAGATGATCGCCTGAGAATTCCTCGATCATTAGATCGTTTTCCTTTCCCTTCTAGAATCTAATATCGAAATTACGTTGGTGCCGAAACCCTAATACCTTTCCTAGCTATGCGACCAATCATGTGGAGTTCATTGTCCAAGTACTTCGGCAGGTTTCCTTCGCAGGGAAAGGTCGCGAAGATGTTGCTGGATAACGGTCTCAGGGTTCACCAGGGTAACGTTTATTGCGGAGATATCGAGCTGGCCGATAGCTCGGTGGGCAGAGCGGCCGGCGTGGACCGCCGGATCGTCAGGGCAACGGTCGAGACCATCGAGGCCAACCAGGAGCTGTTGGGCGTCTTCGGCAAGCTCAGGCCGACTGCCATGCTGAAGGACGTGGCGCCGGTCATGGGATGGAGCTCGATCGAGATCATTCCTACCAACGCTCAGACCACCGGCATTGTTGCTGACGTAACTGGCGTGATCGCTCGAGCCGGTATATCCATCCGCCAGGTAATCGTTGGGGACCCGGACCTTAGCATTGAGCCGCGACTGTTCATCATCACAGGCGCACCAGTGCCTCCAGAGATGATCCCAGAGATCAAGAACTGCCGTGGCGTCAAGAGCATATTGATACACTAAGTGGTGCCAGACTTGATGGAGACCCGACCCTGGAAAGCCTATTTCGTCCTTTTCCTTGGCGTCGTATGCTTCGGGTTCTCCGCCATCCTCATCAGGATGAGCGATGCCCCGGCTCCGGCGATCGCGGGCTGGAGGATGCTCCTGGCCGCCATGATCATCGCGCCGTTCGCCCTGGCAGGGGCGCGCTCCGACCTGAAGCGCATGAGCCGGCGAGACACCCTGCTGATGGTCGGGACCACTATCGCCTTCAGCATCCACTTCCTCAGCTTCGTCTACGCGGTGAAGATGACGTCGGTGGCGAGCGCCGTGCTGCTCATCAACGCCCATCCGATCATAGTGGCACTGCTGGCATACATCGCTCTCAGGGAGGGCACGAAGTGGACCGCCACCGGGGCGGTGATCGGCATGCTGGGCATCACTTTGATATCGCTCTCCGAGACCGGCGCCGACAATCTCAGCGGGGACGTTCTGGCGATCTTCGGGGCCTGCATGATGGCCATCTACATCGTGATGACACGCATCATGCGCAAGAAGTTACGCATACTGGCGTTCATGTTCATCTTCAACGTCGTGTCCGCCGCCTTCCTGATGGGCGTGGCGGTGCTGTTCACCGTGCCGCTTTGGCCCTATGCCCTGGGCGACTTCATAGTATTCCTGGCCATGGCCATCGTCCCGGCGCTGATGGGCTACGGTTTCTACAACTGGTCCCTGAGATACCTGCCTGCCCCGGTGGTCAGCGTATCCCAGCTGGGTGAATCGATATTCGCCATCAGCTTTGCCGTCATCCTCTTCGCCGAGTTCCCTGCGCCCTCGGCCATAATGGGCGGGGGCTTGATCATCGTCGGCATAATCCTTGCCGCGGGGGGCTTCTTCAACGGGAAAAAGAAGAAAGGTGCTAAAAGCTTGCTAGTAAAAATAGATGAGCCTTCCTGAGCCGGAAAGGAGCGATCAGGAATCGTGATAGGACTTCAGGTCCTTCGGATGGATGTTGCCCACTCTCGCCCGACGTATCGCGTCGACCGTAGCCTTCCCCGCCTGGACCGTGGTGATGAACGGGATCTCCATCTCCACCGCCAATCGGCGCATCATGTAGCCGTCCCTCCTTGCGCCCGAGTTGTTGGTCGGGGTATTGATTATCAGATTGATCTCACCGCGCCTCATTAGGCCGAGCGCATCTGGCTGCAGCTTCTCCCGGATCTGGTAGACCGTGGTGGTCTCCAGCCCAGCATCGCGGAGCGTGGTGGACGTGCCTTTGGTCGCATAGATCTTGAATCCCATCTCAGTCAGCTCCCTCGCCAATGGCAGGATCGAAGGCTTGTCCACGTCCGCTATGGTCATATAGACATTGCCGTGCATCGGCAGCTTCTGGCCGGCCGCCTTGAGCGCCTTGTACATCGCTGCCGGATACTCGATGTCGATGCCCATGACCTCTCCAGTGGAGCGCATCTCCGGACCGAGGATGGAATCGACCCCAGGCAGCTTCAGGAACGGGAAGACGGAGGCTTTCACCGCCACGTGCTTGAACGGAACCAGGCCGGTCAGCCTCTGCTTCTCGAGCGATATGCCCAGCATGACCTTGGTCGCCACTTTCGCCAATGGCACGCCAATCGCCTTGGAGACGAATGGTACGGTGCGCGACGCCCTCGGGTTCGCTTCCAGCATGTAAATGGCGTTGTCCTTGATCGCCAATTGCAGGTTCATCAGTCCCTTGATTTGCAGGGCGCGTGCCACCTTCTCGGTCATGGCGACTATGCCGGCCATCAGCTCCTTGGAGACGGTCTGCGGCGGGAGCACCATGGTGGCGTCGCCGGAATGCACGCCTGCCTCCTCGATATGCTCCATGATGCCGCCGATGAGCACGTCCTTGCCGTCCGCCACCACGTCCACGTCTATCTCGACGGCGTGGGATAGGTACTTGTCGACCAGCACCGGGTGTGCTTTGGACACCTTCACGGCCGTGGAGACGTAGGTCAGCAATTCCTCTTCGTTGTAGACGATCTCCATGCCTCGTCCGCCGAGCACGTAGGATGGGCGAAGCAGGACTGGATAGCCGATCTTGGTAGCCACCGCCTTCACCTCGTCCGCCGAATGACCAGTCCCTGACTCGGGTTGCTTGATGTCGAGCTCGCGCATGAGCATGGACCAGCGCTTCCGGTCCTCGGCCATGTCGATCATGTCCGGGCTGGTGCCCAGGATCTTGCACTTGTGACCTTCGAGCGCCTTCTCCAGAGGGACCGCCAGATTGACCGAGGTCTGTCCGCCGTACTGCACGATGACCCCGTCCGCCTCCTCACGCTCGATAACGTTCATCACGTCCTCGAGCGTCAATGGCTCGAAGTACAGCCGGTCGGAGATATCGAAGTCAGTGGAAACGGTCTCGGGGTTGTTGTTGATCACTATGGCGTCGACCCCCTCTTCGCGGCAGGCCATGACCCCGTGGACGCAGCAATAATCGAACTCTATACCCTGGCCGATTCGTATCGGGCCGGCGCCGACGATGACGATCTTGCGTCTTGCCGATGGTTTAGCCTCGCACACGCTCTCGTAGGTCGAGTAGAAGTAAGGCGTGGCAGCCTCGAACTCCGCCGCGCAGGTGTCGACCATCTTGTAAGTTGGAAGTATGCCAGCGATCTTGCGGGCATCGCGCACGTGCTTCTCTGGCACCTTGATCATCCCGGCGATGCTCTCGTCCGGGAAGCCCATGCGCTTCGCCTTGCGGAGCAACTTCAGGTCCAGCGCGTCGGTCTCGCGGAGCGTGCGCTCCATGTCCACCAGGTTCTTTATCTTGATGAGGAAGAAGGCGTCCCATTTGGTCAGGTTTGCGAGCTCTTCCACGCCCATCCCCCTGCGGAACGCCTCGGCGATCCCGAAGAGGCGCTTGTCCGTGGCGTGGATGAGCTCTTCGTGGAGCTCCTCATCGCTCCAAGGCTCCGGTTCCAGGTCGATCTTGTCGATCTCCAGTGACCGTATCGCCTTCATGATGGACTCCTCCACCGTCCGACCGATGGCCATGACCTCGCCGGTGGATTTCATCTGGGTGCCGATGCGTTTGTCGACGGTTCGGAACTTGTCGAAAGGCCAGCGGGGGATCTTCATGACCACGTAATCCAGGGTTGGCTCGAAGGCCGCGAACGTCTTGCCGGTGATCTTGTTCGGTATCTCGTCCAAGGTCTTGCCGATGGCGATCTTGGCCGCCACCCGAGCGATGGAGTACCCGGTTGCTTTCGAAGCAAGCGCAGAGGAACGGGAGACACGGGGGTTCACCTCGATGACGCGATACTCCCTCGTCTCAGGGTTCACGGCGAACTGCACGTTGCAGCCGCCTTCGATCTTCAATGCGCGGATGATTTTGATGGAGGCGGTGCGCAGCCTCTGATGGTCGACATCGGACAGCGTCTGCGATGGCGCGATGACGATGCTCTCTCCGGTATGAATCCCCATCGCGTCCAGGTTCTCCATGTTGCAGATGATGACGCAGTTGTCATTCTTGTCGCGCATCACCTCGTACTCATACTCCTTCCAGCCGAGCACGCTCTCCTCGATGAGCACTTGGTGTATCCTGGAGTATATTAGCCCGCGACCGCATATCTCCTCCAGCTCCTCCTCGCTGTAGGCGATCCCGCCGCCCGTCCCCCCCAAGGTGAAACCGGGGCGGACCAGGACCGGAAAGGTGCCGATCTCCTTGATCGCTTTCTTCGCCTCATCGATCGAATGCACCGCCTTGCTCTTCGGCACCGGCTCGCCGATGTTGATCATGGTTTGCTTGAAGAGCTCCCTGTCCTCGGACAGAGCGATGGCCTCTGGTTGCGTGCCTAGGAGCCTGACCCCCAATCTGTCCAGGGTGCCATTTTCCGCCAGCTCGGAGCAGAGGTTGAGGGCGGTCTGCCCTCCCATCCCGGACAGGATGCCATACACCCTCTCCTTGGCGATGATCTCGGTGATCGTCTCCACGTCCAAAGGCTCGACGTACACCTTGTCCGCGGTCGATAAGTCCGTTTGAATAGTGGCGGGGTTGGAGTTCACCAGGACGGTCTGGTAACCTTCCTCGCGCAATGAGCGGCAGGCCTGGGAGCCGGAGAAGTCGAATTCGGCCGCTTGTCCGATGACTATCGGACCGGAGCCGATGACCATGAGCTTGACGCCTTTCGGCGGGGCATCGGTCATTTCTTCGCCTCCAGCATCTTGACGAAATCGTCGAACAGGAAGGAGGTGTCCTTTGGGCCTGGCGAAGCTTCAGGATGATATTGGACCGAGAAGATGGGAAGCTCCTTGTGCGCCAATCCTTCGACCGTTCCATCGTTTATGTTGATCTGGCTGACCGCCAGCTCGCTTGGCAGCGAGTCAGGATCGACGGCATAGCCGTGGTTCTGGGAGGTGATGAAGATCCTCCCCTTGTACTTCACTGGCTGGTTCACTCCACGATGGCCGAACTTGAGCTTGAACGTCGTCCCGTTGAAAGCGTGTGCAAGGAGCTGATTGCCGAAGCAGATGCCCATTATCGGATAGTCTTCCTTTATGGCTTTCAGGGTCTTGATCACGGTGTCCTTGATCACCGGATGGGAGGGGTCGCCAGGCCCGTTGGAGATCACCACCCCGTCCAGGTCGTGATCCCGGAACCAGGAGGCGGTGGTGTCGTATGGGACGATAGTAAGGGAGAAGCGCTTGCGCAGCTCCCGCACGATGTTCTGCTTGGTGCCGCAATCGATCAGGACGACCTCCTTCGTCCCTTCCTTCTCGAAGCGCAGCACTTTGCGCGTCGAGACGTCATGCACCAAGTTCGCGTCGGAAGGGAAGGGCATGGTTTGCACCTTCTTCAGCGCCTTGTCGATGTTCTCCTCGTAGCATATCGCTCCCCTGGGAGTGCCCTTCTCCCTGATGCGGATGATCAGAGCGCGGGTGTCTAACTCAGAAATTCCCGGAATACGCTGCTTCTTCAGGAAGGAGTCGATCTTGTCGCCGCCGTACATGTTGCTCGGTTCCACGCATCTTTCCCGGACCGCATAGCCCCGGACCTGTACCTTGTCCGATTCGAAATCGACGTGGTTGATGCCGTAGTTGCCGATGAGCGGGTACGACATGATGAGGATCTGACCGGCATAGGACGGGTCGGTCAGGGACTCCTGGTACCCGGCCATGCTAGTGTTGAAGACCACTTCTCCATAAACCGTATGATCAAAACCAAAACCCGTGCCCTCCATGATGGTTCCGTCTTCGAGCACGAGGTAGCACTTTGCCATTAAGGTTCGATGGAATAGGTGGGGCCTACTTAACCCTTCTCACCTATGGAAAAACACAACCAAGCAAAAGTGTCTAAACGAAGACATCATTAGTGCTCGCAATCAGACACCAGTGAATTCCTGCTCGATCAATGTGAAGTCAGACCAAACCTGAAATACGCACTTGCTAATCATCGGTCAATGCGCCTTCTGCATCAGGACACCCGCACCGGGGAGATCAAGTTCCAGGTCGATAATGTCGACGACCTGTGGCATCTCTACAACATCATCGAGCCTGGAGACATGGTGCTGGCCGTCACCTTCCGCCGAGAGGAGGTGAAGTCCGACAAGGTCCGTTCGGAGCGAGGTGAGAAGAAGCGCGTCTTCCTGGGCATCCGGGTGGAGAAGGTCGAGTTCCACGAGTTCGAGACGCGATTGCGCATCACTGGGGTCATAGAGCAAGGGCCTCAAGACCTCGGGTCGCATCATACCCTGAACCTGGAGGAAGGGGACGTGATATCGGTCGTCAAGCTGCATTGGCGCTTGACCACCCTGGACCGGATCAAGAGGGCGATAGAGGACTCGAAGCGGCCGACCATCGTCTTCGTTTCCTTGGAGAACGATGAGGCCACCATCGCCATCATGAGGCAGTATGGCATCCAGAACGTGGCGACGATAAGCTCGCACATGGCCGGCAAGCAGTACGAGCACAAGGACGCCGACACCTTCTACGATGAGATCATCGAAAAGGTGAAGGCACTTTGCGCAGAGGACGTTCCGCTGATAATCCTTGGCCCGGGATTCGCCAAGGAGACCCTTCTGGCGGAAGGGAAGAACCAGGCCGCGGAGTTATTTGGCAGGGCGCACCTCTTCCACACTGGACAGGCCGGGATTTCCGGCATCCATGAGCTGATGAAGAAGGGCATTGGCGCGGAAGTGCTGCGCGGCTCGCGGGTCGCAGACGAGACCAACGAGATCGAGCGAGTCCTCGAGGAGATCGCCAAGGACGGTCCAGTTGCTTACGGTACGAAGGAGGTGGAGGATGCCGTCGATGCCGGTGCCGTCGAGTTCCTGATTATCTCCGAGACCAAGGCCCGCGAGAAGCAGATGGAGCGTCTGATGAAGGCGGTGGAGGATGCCAGGGGGAAAGTTATGGTAGTGAGCGACTTCCACGAGGCGGGCAAGAAGCTGGAGGCGATCGGCGGGATCGCCGCCCTGCTGCGATTCAAATTGGGGTAGGTATTAATCAGAGGCATCATGAGTCCGATCGTGAAAAGATGGACAATCGATCATTCGAACTGGCAATCGGGTCGCGGTAAATTGGTATGTTCCGCAATGCTTTTGTATCAAGCCTTGTATCAGGTAAACGCCGACCCTCCAGTAGGCCAAGATTATCGCATATGACGCTTTCTAGCATCATCACGATTGGAAGGAAGCGCAAGGACCGCAAGGATTGAATCTTACCACCTCATAGAGGCGAGCACAATGGGAACGATAGCTGAGAAGATACTTACGGCGCATGCGGGCAAGGACGTCAAACAGGGCGATATAATCGTCTCACCAGTCGACTTCATGATGAGCCAGGACGGGACGACCCCCCTGACCATCAAGGCGTTCAAGGACATGCAGGGCAAGAAGCTGAACGACCCGAGCCGATACGTGATCGTCATCGATCATAACGCGCCCTCACCGATGGAATCCGTCTCCAACCTTCATAGGGAGATGCGGACGTTCGCGGAGCAGCAGGGGGCGAGGCTGTTCGACGTGGGCGAGGGCGTCTGCCACGTCATCGTCCCGGAACAGGGGTACGCGCTACCGGGGAGCGTCATCATCGGAGCGGATTCGCACACCTGCACCTATGGGGCGCTGAACGCCTTCGCCACCGGTGTCGGCTCTACCGACCTGGCGGCCGCGCTCATCTCTGGCAAGACCTGGTTCAAGGTGCCCAGCACCATAAAGCTCCAGTACGATGGCAGGATGCCGAAAGGGGTCTACTCCAAGGACATCGCCTTGAGGATGACCGGAAGGCTCACCTCCAATGGGGCGACATACAAAGCGCTGGAGATCGTGGGCGAGGCGATCGATTCTCTGAGCGTCGATGCCAGGATGACCATCTCCAACCTGGCGGTCGAGACCGGCGCCAAGGTCGGCCTGATGCGTTGCGACAAGAAGGTTATCGATTATCTTGAGACAAGGGCCAGGCGCGCCTTCAAAGGCGTAGAGGCGGACGTGGACGCGAAGTACGAGGTGGTTCTGAAGGAGGACGTCAGCAAGCTGTCGCCGCAGATCGCTTGCCCACCGGACGTCGACAACGTGGTGCCGATAGAGAAGTTGGAAGGCAAGGAGATAAATCAGGTGTTCATCGGCACTTGCACCAACGGTCGGGTCGAGGACCTGAGGATTGCGGCGAGCATCCTCGACGGCAAGCAGGTGGCGAAAGGAGTACGTTTGATCGTGTCGCCTGCCTCAAAAGAAGTCCTGCTCTCGGCAATGGAGTGCGGCATCATCCAGAAGCTCGTAAAGGCAGGCGCTTCGGTGACAACACCGTCCTGCGGACCGTGCGTCGGCACCTGCAACGGCATCCCCTCGGACAATGAGGTGGTGCTCTCCACCGCCAACCGCAACTTCAAGGGGCGGATGGGCAACACCAAGGCATCGATCTTTTTGTCGTCGCCGGCGACGGCGGCTTACAGCGCCGTTAAGGGCTTCATCGCCGACCCTAGGGAGGTGCTCTGATGAAGGAACTGGCAGGCAAGGCGCGCAAGTTCGGGGACAACATCAACACCGATTATATCATCGCTGGGAAATACAAGTTCAAGAGCACCGACATGAACGATATGGCAAAGCACCTAATGGAGGACGTCCGGCCGGGCTTTATCGACGAGATCGAGAAGGGCGACTTCATCGTCGCCGGACACAACTTCGGTATGGGCAGCAGCCGGGAGCAGGCGCCGCTGGTCATCAAGGCCGCCGGGATATCCGCCGTAATCGCTAAGGATTTCGCGCGCATCTTCTACCGCAACTGCATCAACGTCGGGCTGCCGGTCATAGAGTGTGATACCGACTCGATCGATGAAGGGGACGAGGTCCGCGTCGATCTGGAACGAGGTATGGTCCACAACATCACCAAGGGATCAAAGCTCAAGGCGACGCCCTTGCCACCGGTGATGGTGAAGATACTGAAGGACGGCGGGTTGGCGGAGCACTTCCAGAAGCACGGTGGTTTCAAGCTAGAGTGATGAATGTAGTCACAGGGATGATGCGAATGACGGACCAGGCGCTAATGGAGAAGGCGAAGGAGCATTTCGCCAAGCTAGTCAAGGAGCAGCTGGACCGCGTGGAGGCGATGAAGCGGTCCGAAGGCTGGACCGATTACTCGAAGAAGGGGCGAATCATAATCGGCGTCGTCGGCGGGGACGGCATCGGGCCGTACATCACCAGGCACGCTCACGCCATCCTCGAATTCATGCTGGCTGATGAGATCGAAGCTGGCAAAGTGGAGCTGCGGGTCATTGACGGCCTGACCATAGAGAACCGGGCCAAGGTCCTCAAGGCCATTCCGGACGACGTCCTGGCCGAGATCAAGAAGTGTGATGTAATACTCAAGGGGCCGACCACCACACCCAAGAAGGGCGACCGCTGGCCGAACATCGAGTCCGCGAACGTGGCAATGCGCCGCGAGCTGGACCTGTTCGCCAACGTGCGGCCGATGCGCGTCCCTTCCCAGGGTATCGATTGGATCTTCTTCAGGGAGAACACCGAGGGCTCGTACATCCTCGGCAGCAGGGGCATCAACGTGACCGACGACCTGGCGTTCGACTTCTGCGTCGCAACGACCCAAGGCTCGGAGCGCATCATCCGTCTGGCGTTCGAGCATGCCAAGAAGAACGGCATCGACAAGGTCACGGTCATCACCAAGGCGAACGTCATCAAGACCACCGACGGCAAGTTCCTCAGTGTGGCCGAGAGGGTGGCTCAGGATTACCCCGGCATCAAATGGGACGATTGGTTCATTGACATCATGACCGCCAAGCTGATCGACGAAGCACGAAGAGCAGAGTTTCGGGTGATGGTCATGCCGAACTTATATGGCGATATCATCACTGACGAGGCGGCGCAGATCCAGGGCGGGGTTGGGACAGCAGGCAGCGCCAACATCGGCACGAAGTACGCCATGTTCGAGGCCATCCATGGCTCGGCACCGCGCATGGTCGAGGAAGGTAGGGCGGACTATGCCGACCCATCGAGCATCATCAAGGCCGCCGCCATGCTCCTTAATCACATCGGGAGGAGGGAAAGCTCGAAGTGCCTGGAATACGCGCTGGACATCTGCACGCAGTACGAGAGGAAGATCGCCATCACCGGTCGCTCGTCCGGCGCAAGCGGGGAGCAGTTCGCGAAGTACATCATGGAGACGCTTTCAGACAACGGACTGGAGGCGAAATGGAGCAAGTACTCCGGCAGGACGCCTTAGGACGCTAACTTCTGATCGGCTCCTCATCGTCCAATCTCATCGCGGCGTTGATCGCTATCTCGGCGATGTCCATGGCCAGCATCGTTGTCCTGTTTATGCTGTCGATGACGAACGTCTTCACCATCGCGGCCACATTCGCAGGCATGCGGGTGTTGGTGTTCAGGTCCTGCCCGCGCTGCACCAGTTCCGTGCCCTGGTCGATGATGCGGTTGGCGCTGCCTATGTCCTTGAGGAAGAATGATTCCATGGCCTTGTCCAGCAATGTTATCGCCGAGTCGCTCAGCTTCCCGATCTCGTCCTGATTGCTTATGTTGACCTTGGCATTGATGGCGATGATGGCATTGTTCGCGATCTTCTCGGCGTGATCGCCGATGCGCTCGATCCCCCGAGCCACCAGCATCAGGTTCATGCCTTCGAAGATGTCAACCCCGATCTTCTCGCTCAGCTTGCGGTCCTTTAGAATCATATTGTATTGTTTGACCGCCATCCAATAGAGCCGGTCGACATCGGCATCGCGATCGACAACATCCTCCGCCAATGCCGAATCGGTCTCTCTCAGGGCCATGATGGCATCCTTATGCATGCTGCCGACGATGAGATGCATCCTGCGCACGCACTTCTCTTGCGGGAGCTCGACCGGATCGGACAGGTCGTGCATGACGATGGTGTTGCTGGTCTCCTCGATCACTTCCGGTCCGATCACCATGCGGGAGATCTCTTTCACCGCATGCTTCAGTTCCAGGTCCAATCTTTCCTTGGAACGTACTTCAATGATGTTGTATCCTGCTAGATAGGCACCGATTAGTTTCCTGGTGAGGTGCTCTTTCGATTCGTCCGCTTCTACCCATATCACTTTTCGGGATTCGGTCTTCGTCCTATCCATCTTTGGATCGATCGATATCGTCCCGTCTGCCAGGATCCTGATCGCCAGCGAATCACCAGGTTTAATTGAATTGCTTCTTATCCAGTCTTTTGGGAGCGAAATGGTCATGGTCGATGCGCCGGTCTTCTGAATTCTCCTTATCTCCAATTCCATCACCTGGTCCATTTTCTGAAGAGGTATCAGTATGTTTGGTATATACAATATATGTAGTATATATTCGAACATGCACAAATATGTACGAATATATTCTATTTCGAGAACACATATAAGGAACAGTATTGTTCGAATTTTCAGGCAAATGATGCTTGTAGCGTGTTCGATGAAATGTGGCAGGATAGGGAGGGACGGCATGCAAGCTTTCCTCCAGATAGTCAACATAGCTCCCTCCATTCCTGCCAATATGCGCCACGCTCAAGCTGATCAGGATAATGAGGTGGAATGAAATGGAAAAGAAAACGATGTACATCGCCATCGCTCTGGTCGCGATCTTATTGGTCGCGGCTGTTGCTGGAGCCATAGTGCTATCCAACAATGGCAATAATCAGATTCAGGTGACGGCGATCAAGGAGAAAGGCTCGGATACCATGTTGGAACTCGTTACCTCATGGTCAGAGGCTTTCCATAACGATAGCAAGAATGTCACCGTTGAAGTTGCAGGGGGCGGTTCGGGTGTCGGCATTACGGCGCTCATAAACAAGCAGGTCGATGTCTGCGCCGCATCCCGTCAGATGACCGCCAGCGAAATAACGCAGGCTGAGGCCAACGGCGTGAACCCGGTCGAGTTTAAGACCGCTATCGATGGAATAGCGATAATAACGCACACTGGTAATCCGATCACAAACCTGACCATAGGGCAACTTAGAGGAATCTACAATGGAACCCTCACCAATTGGAACCAAGTCGGTGGACCAGACCACGCCATAGTGTTATACGGCAGGCAGAGCACCTCCGGAACCTATGCCTATGTGCAGGAAGTCGTTCTGCTAAAGGGCGCCTATTCCTCATCCATGCAGCAGTTGCAGGGCAACAACCAGATTGTTTCGGCGGTTCAACAGGACCAATATGGAATCGGCTATGTTGGCATCGGGTACGCCAAGTCGGCGACCGGTATCAACCTGCTCGAACTGAAGAAGGATGCAAGCTCCGTTGCCATTTCGCCGCTGAACGAGACCGCGGTACTGACCCAGAAATACTCGTTGTCCAGATATCTCTTCTTGTACACCGATGGTGTACCGAGCGGGGCTATAAAGGACTTCATGAGCTGGGTCATCGGGACCAACGGACAAAACATTGCGACGGTAATGGGCTTCTATGCACTGCCATGGTTCGATGTTCAAGATGGCCAAGGAATGCTGGGACTATTGTCGCCAAAGACAGTTACCGAGAAAGGTTCAGACACTATGCTTGAGCTAGTGACCGCATGGTCTGAGCAGTTCCACGAGAACAAGTCATGGATCAGCGTCGATGTCGCAGGTGGCGGCTCGGGTGTCGGCATTACTGCCCTCATCAACAAGCAGATCGAAGTTTGCGCCGCATCCCGACAGATGACTACCAGCGAAATAACACAGGCTAATGCCAACGGCGTTCACCCGGTCGAGTTCAAGGTCGCCATTGACGGAATTGCAATCATCACGCACACTGGCAATCCGATTACAAACCTGACCATAGGGCAACTCAGAGGAATCTACAACGGAACCTACACCAACTGGAACCAGGTCGGTGGCCCAGACCATGCCATAGTGTTATACGGCAGGCAGAGCACCTCCGGAACCTATGCCTATGTGCAGGAAGTCGTTCTGCTAAAGGGCGCCTATTCCTCGTCCATGCAGCAGCTGCAAGGCAACAATCAGATCGTGTCGGCAGTCCAGCAAGACCAGTATGGAATCGGCTATGTTGGCATCGGGTACGCTCGCAGTGCAACCGGCATCAACCTTCTTGATCTCAAGAAGAACGATAGCTCAGTGGCCATTTCGCCGCTGAACGAGACGGCGGTACTGACCCAGAAATACTCGTTGTCAAGATATCTCTATCTCTACACGGACGGCATCCCGACCGATGTGGAGTGGCAGTTCCTGAACTGGGTGCTCGACGCCAATAAGGGCCAGAAGGTAGCCACAGAGATCGGCTTCTATGCCCTACCTTCTGACACTTTGAATGCGATGAGGGCCAAGCTGATTCAATGAGGCTCGAGAAGCAAACCCTTTTCATTAACTCTTTTCGCGGTCCAGACCGACCGCGGTTTCCTTTCTTCACTTTTCATATAATTCCTGATCCAAGTATTTCACAACAGGAGGTGGAACCTCATGGCCGTTAAGGTGAAGAGCATCGCTCGAAGAAGGGCATTTGTCGAGAATGGTATCCGATATTCATTCGCCGCGATATCGGCCTTCTCCATCTTCGTCCTGGTCATTGTGGCTCTATTCCTGATCATCAATGCTCTCCCGGCCTTCCGGGTAATAAGCCCGGACACCTTCTTCTTCGGCACGGTTTGGGACCCGACCAGCCCCTTGCACCCTCTTTATGGCATAGTGCCGTTGTTCGTAGCCACCCTATTGGTCACCCTGATATCTGCGCTGATCGCCATACCGATAGGCCTGGGCTGTACCATCTATCTCGCTGAGCTTGCGCATCCAAGGGTGAGGGCCATCATGAAGCCGGCGATTGAAGTTCTGGCAGGGATACCCTCCGTCGTCCTAGGATTCTTCGCGCTGATCGTCCTCGCGACTTGGGCCCAGGACATCTTCGATCCTGTCAATCGTCTTAACTTGTTCGTCGGTGGGGTGATGCTCTCCGCGATGATGATTCCGATAATGGTCAGCCTATCCGAGGACGCCATCAATTCCGTGCCCAGAAGCCTGAAAGAGGCTTCCTATGCGCTCGGGACAACCAGGTGGGAAACCATTTCCAAGGTGATTTTGCCCGCTGCCAAACCGGGGATAGTTGCTGCCATCATGTTGTCAATCGGCAGAGCCGTAGGCGAGACGATGGTGGTTGTGATGGCATGCGGCAATGCCCCGCATCTTACGTTCAATATCTTCTCATCTGGTCTGACAATGACTGCCACCATCGCCAACGAGATGGGGGAGGTGGCCTTCAACAGCACCCATTACTACGCCCTGTTCGCGGTGGGTCTGGTTTTATTCATACTTACCTTTATCCTGAACTATGTAGCCGATATCCTCCTCAACCGGCAGGAGGAGCGATACTAGATGGATAGGAAGCAAAAGGAGAAACTGCTTTTCCTCCTCTTCCGACTCTGTGCTTTGATCGTCGTTGCCACCTTAGTCGTTCTTGTCGGCTATGTCGTGATTAACGGTATCGGTGTCATCAGCTGGAGCTTCCTGACGGAATTCCCCAGGCAGGGTTTCACCGCAGGGGGCATATTCCCTGCGATCATGGGAACGCTCTATCTGATAGCCTTGGTCATGGTGATCGCCGTCCCAATCGGAGTGCTGACCGCCGTATATGTCTCGGAATACTCTGATCAGCCTCTCATCGATTTTGAGAAAGTTCGCCCTCGGTTAAGACGGTTGGCCGTTACGCTTCACTTACGCGAGAATGCCGAACCGAAGCGCCCCGCCAAGGTAAAGAAGACGAGGAAACGCGGTTCCCAGAGGCTGTTCTATCGCATCCTGCGCATCGTGATCACGAACCTTGCCGGCGTGCCATCTATTGTCTACGGCCTCCTCGGCTTCGGGATGCTGGTCATATTCTTCAACATGGGCATGAGCCTAATCGCATCGGCCATCACCCTGGCCTTCTTGGTGCTCCCGCTGGTCATTACCGCGTCCAGAGAGACGATAGAAGCCGTGCCTTACTCCGTCCGAGAGGCATCCCTGGCTCTCGGTGCCACGAAGTGGCAGACTATACGAAGCCATGTGCTTCCCTATTCCATCCCCGGCATACTCACAGGGGTCATTCTCTCCATTTCCCGGGCGGCGGGCGAGACCGCACCCATCCTGCTCACCGGCGCATTGGTCCTCAAGCAGACCCTACCGGAATCGGTTTTCAGCAGCTATATGGCCCTCCCCTACCAGCTCTATGCCCTAGCCACGCAGTACAGCGATGCCACCAGGCCGATGCAGTACGGCAGCGCTCTTGTCCTCCTGCTTATGGTCGTGGGCTTGAACTTAGTTGCGATCATAATCAGGAATAAATACAGAAAGAAATACAGGTGGTAACATGGACGGTTCCATTTCAGTCAGCAACCTCAATGTCTGGTTCGATACCAATCATGCCCTCAAGGATGTCAACCTAAAAATCGGCAAGAACGAAATAACCGCCATCATCGGGCCTTCCGGCTGCGGCAAGTCGACCTTCATCAGGTGCCTGAACCGCATGAACGACATCATCCCAAAGTGCCGAGTGGAGGGGCGCATCCTGGTAGATGATGAGGACATCAACGACCCAAAGATTGACGTGGTGGAGGTCAGGCGCCGCATCGGCATGGTCTTCCAGAAACCCAACCCCTTCCCCAAATCCATCCACGAGAACATTGCCTACGCCCCAAGGTTGCACGGCATGGAGGAGGGCTTAAAAGGAAAGGGATCCGAGCCCAAGCGCAGGAATTATACCAGGAAGGAGATCGACGATCTTGTGGAGTGGAGCCTGAAGCGCGCGGCTCTCTGGGACGAGGTAAAGGAGCGGATGAACAAGTCCGCCTACGACCTTTCCGGGGGTCAGCAGCAGCGACTGTGCATAGCTCGCGCTCTGGCCGTGAAGCCAGAGATCATGCTATTCGACGAACCCTGCTCCGCCCTGGACCCGATAGCTACTGCCAAGATTGAGGACCTACTCGTGGACCTGAAGAAGGACTATACCGTTGTCATAGTCACGCATAACATGCAACAAGCGGCAAGGGTAGCTGACAAAACTGCCTATTTTTACCTCGGGGAGCTTATTGAATATGGCAGTACCGAACAGATCTTCGAGAAGCCAGAAAAGAAACTCACGGAACAATACATCACAGGAAGGATGGGATAAAGATGACATCTAGAGTAATCTTTCAGACCGAACTGGAAACATTGAACCAAGAAGTTTCGCAAATGGCCACCTTGGCGCGCGAATCGGTGGAGAAAGCGGTGCAATGCATCGTCGATCACGAGCCGGAGCTGCGCGCAGAGGTCGAGCGTCTGGACAAGGAGATATACCGGCTTGAGCAGGTCATCGAGAAGCGCTGTCTGGACCTGATCGCACTGCATGCTCCGGTCGCGGGGGACCTGCGCACCATCTCGACCTGCCTTAAAATAATAACGGACCTAGACCGGATCGGCAGATATGCCAGCGACATAGTGGAAGGATACGATGACCTCGCTTCGGCGAACGGTCTCGCCAGGCAGGTCAACATCTCTCACATGGCCGAGTTGGTGGTGGTCATGGTCGAGGATGCCGTCAAAGCGTTCATCGAGCGAGATCCAGAGGCGGCCAGGGAATTGTACGAGCGCGACGACGAGGTCGACTGCCTCTACGACACCAAATTCCGGGCGGTGCTCACCTACATGATGGAAGACCCGCGCAAGATTACGGGCGGGATACACCTTATCCTAATCGCTCGCTATCTGGAGCGCATCGCGGATCACTCATGCAACATCGGTGAGAGGGTGGTTTACATGGTTACTGCTGAGCGTATGAACCCGAAGGACCGGAAGAAGGATCACAAGCTGTATGACGCCTGTGACGTTCCGAAGGAGCCGGCTCGGGACAGCTACTCCAGCCACGACCTGGAAGAGAAGTGAACCTCGAGTAAGATGGGTTGGTGGCTCGTCAATGTTGATAGAGAGTTCGAAAGAAGTATAAGCCTGTGATGAATTTTGTGGATATGGCTGGAGCTGTTATTCAGCATTGGAGAATCTGAACCTTGAGGAGGCTCCTCGCGGCGCTCGTGCTCGCATTGATGGTGCTGCCAGCCATGGCCATGCTCATTCCATCGACGGAGGCGCAGGTTGCGATCGACCAATCGGGCGCGACCGAGACGTCGTTCACCGATGCCAATGGGCTAACCATGCATCTGATGACCGATGCGGACATGCTGAAATTAAGGGATAATGTCGGGACGCGCATCGATGGAGTGAATTACGATACAATAGTGGATGGATATCATACCGGCCTCGCTCCGCCTTCATCGGAAAGTTGGGAGAGCCTGGTTGGGAACGTTTTACTAGCGCAAACCCCGGAGACTCTGACCCTCTCCGCGCCTGCCGCCTACGATATGTCCACGAATTCCTGGTTCCCGACCGTCGGCAACCAGGGAGGGCAAGGGAGTTGCGCTGCCTGGGCCGCCACTTACTATTGCTACGGTGCAGTCGAGGCCAAGGACAACGGTTGGACCGGATCGAAGACTGGCAACAGCGCTCAGCTGCTCAGCCCGGCCTGGACCTACAACCGCGTCGCGTACCGTGGCGCGGGAGGAGGGTCCTGGATGAGTGAGAATTTCGAAGTCATCAAGGATTGGGGAGTCTCGACCCTGGCCACTTTCCCGTATGCAGATTCCAACGCGATCAATTGGGGCAGCGAGGCCGCTTGGAGGAACGCGCCTCTGCACCGCGGATCGGATCTAGTATTCCTGAGCATCAATGGCGATGCGACCATCAATGCCATCAAGAACCTCGTGTCTGCCGACCAGCCAATCACCTTCGCGATTGATGCGAACGAATTCAGCGGCAATAATCTGGCCGACAATATTATTACGGCTGCCGAGTACGACTCGCCCACCACTTTGAACCATGCCCAAACCGTCATCGGATACAATGATTCCAAGGTGGCTCCGGGAGTCGGAGCCTTCCGGATCGTCAATTCCTGGGGAGCTGGTTGGGGAGATGGCGGCTATTATTGGATCACATACGACGCCTTCAAGGAGATAATGAACGTCAATGGGAACGAATTGTGCTACATCACGGACATTTCTGATTACGAACCATCATTGTTGGCCATCTGGCATTATAACAGCCCACCGAAGAGAGTCGTCGAGCACGATCTCATGATCGGCAATCCTGGCTCATACCTGGACACCAAGACGCCTTATTGGGTTTACGATTCTACGAACGTGCTCCCCAGTTTCATGGTATGCGATATCAGTGAGTTTCGTTCCTATTATGACTCAGGGATTATGAAATTCAACCTGGAGGTGAGCGGTGGGGATGCTTCCACGATCTCCTCTTTCAGGATAGAGAGCTACGAGGACGGTTATTCGTCCGGAGCTCCGACGCAGGTCTCCGCGCAGAGCACGCAGGTTCCTAAGGCCACGCCAGGAAGGATAGAGAACAATTTCCCAAAATATTCGCCGATCAGCGCAGCTCAAGCGTTGGACCGCACAGGCATCGATGTCTCGAATCCCGGATTGACCGACTGGGTGGGCGTCGACCAGACCTCCATCTATGGCGGCAGCGCCATGCAGGCAGGTGATGTGGGCGACTCTTGTACATCAACGATCCAAGTCAACGTCACCGGTTACTCCGGGGTCTCTTTCTTATGGAAGGTCTCATCAGAGCAATCGGCCGACTATCTGAGGTTCTACGAATCGACTACGAAGAAGATGGAGATATCTGGCGATAGCGGTTGGATGCATGCCTGGTATAATTTCACCGGACCTGGCACCCACATCTTGAAATGGTCCTACGAGAAGAGCAGCTCGACCTCATCGTTACAGGATGGGGCATGGATCGATCGCTTGCAACTGCTTCCGGCGGACGATGCATTCGAACAGAATGATGTCTCCGCGCAAGCGGCCGTCCTCAGCGCGCCAAGTAACGTCAGCGGTTTGATGTTGCTGGACGTTGATTGGTACAAAATCGATTTAAGCGAGGGTGATAGCTTTGTCGCCACCGCTCGGTTCAACGGTTCCGCGGGGAACCTGGACCTATACCTTTACTCGACAGATGCGACCACACTGCTGAGTTCATCCACTCAAGTTAGCGGTGATTCGGAGAGCGTATCCGTGGAGGGCGGGCTCGAGGCTGGCTATTATTATCTGAAGGTAGCACCGGTCAACTCTGATATTACCAATTATTCGCTGCAGTTGGAACGCAGCAGAGGCGTTCCAGATTATGGCACGACAAGCAGCCTATCTCTTTCCTCCGGAACTGGATCGTTCTCGACCGTATCCGAGTCGGCCAAACGCGTCATCGCGTTCGTAGGACAGTCGTTGAACGGCGGCCTGTCCTTCGATTTCATCAATGCCTGGCCGGCCGACGCAACCCCTCTGATCTTGGCCTATACTTGGGGTGCTCACAGCTCGTCATATCAGCTGGTTTACGCTAACCTGAGCGCGGGGTCAGGGAGCGGGACCGCTACCATTACCGGTCTAGTCGTCCCGACGGCACCTGGCACTTACTATCTGATATTCGCGTTCCGGAACGAGAGCGATTCGGCTCACGTCTCATCTGCCACTAGCGCACTTCATGGCCCACCGGTATGGAATGATGGCAACGACATCGCGGACTTCAACAGCGAGCAGGTAGGGGATGCTCAATCCTCCGGGCGGACCACTGTCTCCTGGTTGATGACCAATGACCTACAGGAGGTAAGGGTCCCGGCGGATGCCATCAAGGTTCTCGTGATCCCCAACGAAAGCACGCCACCGATCACTCATGCGAACTGCATCGGCGACGCCGGCAACAACGGCTGGTACAATTCAGCGGTGAACGTCGTACTGACAGCTAACGATCCAGGGAGCGGTGTCAACGAGACGATGTACCGGGTCGACTCGTCTTCTTGGGTCCTTTATGACGGTGCCTTCCAGGTGAGCGGCAACGGCCAGCACCTGGTCGAATACTACTCGACCGACTTAGCAGGCAACGTTGAGAGCGTCAAGAGCACCCCCATAAGAATCGATAACGGCGATCCCTTATCCTCCGCGAACCTGGCAGGGACCTTGGGTTCGGGCAATTGGTATGTGACAGATGTCCAGGTCAGCATCACCTCGTTGGACGGTGTGAGCGGGATCTCAACGGTGCTCTATCGATTGGATGGGTCGGGGGAGCAGAGCTACACGAGTGCTTTCGTCGTCTCCACTGAAGGAGTCCATACCCTCAGCTATTATGCTGTGGATGTGGCGGGGAACACCGAGAACGAGCGCTCGGTCCAATTCAAGATCGACACCATTGCGCCATCAATCTCATGGCTCATCGAAGGAGCCGTCGGAAACGATGACTGGTTCATTTCTTCGGCAACGGTTACGATCAGAGGTAACGATGTTTCAAGCGGCATCGACAGCATCACGTACCAATTGGACGGGGGCAGCTGGAGCAACTACTATTCTGGCGTCGATGTGAGTGAAGAAGGCGATCACGAAATTGCATTCTATGCAGTGGACCAGGCCGGCAATCAGGCTGATACGGTCAACATCACTTTCAGGATCGATGTCACCATCCCCACTGCCCAGGGCATGTTGGCAGGGGTGGAAGGGCAGAACGGATGGTACGTGGATATGGTGACGGTCAACTTGACCGCTCAAGATGATTTGAGCGGTGTGGCGACCTTGCTGTACCGCTTGGACGGATCGGACTGGACCGAATACTCCACCAACCTATCGATCGAGGCCGATGGCCAGCACACGTTGGAATTCTTCGCCATCGATCGAGCGGGCAACAACGGAACAATCGGATCAGTTGTGGTCATGCTGGACAGCATAGGGCCAGCAAGCTCGTGCGAGCTAAACGGCACGCTCGGCCTAATGGGATGGTATGTTTCCTCGATTTCGGTCAATGCGAGTGCGCAGGACGGAAACGGCAGCGGCATCGCCAGCATCGAGTACCGACTGGATGGAGGTTCCTGGGAGAACTATTCCAGTGCGATCCTGGTGCAGAGCGAGGGCGTGCACGTCATGGAATGCCGTGCCATCGACATCGCGGGCAGCATCGGGCCGGTGCAATCGCTCGACTTCATGTTGGATACCGTCGCTCCAGAGAGCTTAGCGTCGATCGTTGGAGTCGTCGGCGAGCAGGGCTGGTACGTCAGCGCCGTCGCCGTAACGATAATAGCGAGCGACAACACCTCTGGGACGTCGCAAACGTTCATGCGTGTGAACGAGGGAGATTGGAATGAAGCAAACGCCAGCGAATTTGACAATGGCACGTATCTAATTGAATTCTATTCGACGGACAATTCCGGCAACAGCGGACCGGTCGTAAGTGTGGTCATCAAGAGCGACCTTGCAGCGCCATCGACCTCCCATCAGGTAGTCGGGACGATAGCGGAGGATGGCTGGTACACCTCCAATGTGAGCCTGGACCTCAGCGCCGACGATGCGGTCTCCGGGGTCGGTTCGACCTTCTATCGGATCAATAGCGGGGATTGGGTAACATACCTTGGCAGCATCGCGTTCGATAATGAGGGCGTACATTTAATCGAATACCGCTCGTTCGATCTGGCTGGCAATGAGGAACCCATCCAATCCTACTCGGTAAAAGTGGACAAGACCGCCCCGAGCTCCTCGGCTTCGATCCATGGGAGCGAAGGGGTCGAAGGGTGGTATGTCTCCGCCCTGCTGATCAATGTCAGTTCCAGTGATGATGTCAGCGCGGTCGATTTCATCGACTGCCGCTTGGATTCCGGCGCTTGGAGCGTCTATTCCGGGCAGGTCGCGGTGGACAGCTGCGGCCCTCATCTTCTCGAGTTCTATTCCCAAGATCGTGCGGGGAACGTCGAATCGGTCATGCAGATCGAATTCCGCATCGACCACGACGACCCGACGATACTGGCGCAGATCGATGGGAAGGTCTTCACCAGCAAAGAGGTCTGGTTCAATTGGACGGCCAATGACAGCACCAGCGCGGTCGGCGCGATCGAGCTGAGCATCGATGGTGCACCCTACCAGATGTACGGGGGGACGCAGAGCAACATCACCTTCTCGGGTTTGAGTGATGGCTCGCATTCGCTACTGATCCGCGTCACCGACCTGGCGGGCAATAGCATGGTCAGCGAACTGAGCTTCGTCGTCGACACTAATCCGCTCAGTCCCCAGGGACCATATGGCCCGGTGCTCCTGATCGCCTTGGTGATCGTCGTCGCGTTGGTCGCCGGTCTCGTGATCCTCCGATTCAGACGGCATTGAACGCGATTCGGATTCGTCGCTTATCGCTTAGGGAAGGCGCTTCTCCACCTCATCCCAGTTGACCAGGTTCCACCAGCTCTCCACGAACTTGCCCCGGTCGTTCTTGTAATCAAGGTAGTAGGCATGCTCCCAGACGTCCAGAACTAGCAGGTGCTTCTGCATCGGCGTCAGGTTGACGTTGTGCTTCTCGATCTGCACCAGCGTCGGTCGGTTGATGTGCCCGCAGAATACCATCGAGGCCCAACCCGATCCCTCGACGCTGTTCGCCACCATGGTGAACTCCTTCTTGAAGCGGTCGAAGGACCCGAACTCCTTGTTGATGATGTCGCCGATCTTGCCGCCTGGCCTCCCACCGCCCTGTCCGGTCGGGGCCATGTTCTGCCAGAACCGCTCGTGCAGAATCAGTCCGCCGAAATGGAACGAGTACTCCTTGCTGATGGCCTTCATGTCGAGGTCGACGTTCTCCTTCCTCGCCTTCTCCAGCTTCTGGAGGATGGCGTTCGCACCGTTGACGTAGGCGGCATGGTGCTTGTCGTGATGTAGTCGCAACAGATCTTCAGATATCGTCGGTGCCAGCGCCTTGTAGTCGTAGGGCAATGGCAACAGGGTATAGGTCTTGGGCTCGTCCATCGATTTCACCTCGATGGCAGCAATTCGAGCTGGAGGTATATACGGGTTGTTGTCGAGCCATCACCGAAGAGGAAGGATCATTTTCTTCGATCTCAAATTCTACAGCGATCGCTTGCAGGTCATCGACCGCACCGTGATCTCGAGGACCAGCATCTTCGCCAACGCCGCCTCGGAATATTCAAATGGCGGAAGTGCGCCGTAATGTGTCATTATCACCTCAAGGGCCTCTCTCTTCCTCTCCCTTTCCTCGATTAGAACGGCATCGCCCAGGCCAATGACGCTGGTGTAATCGATGGTCCATTTGCAGGGCAGCTCCATCTTAACGACCTTGTAGGTGTCGGCCTCAAAACAGACCCTGTTGGATCGTTTGATGATGTCCAGTTTCCTTCCTTCCTTCGCCGAGTGGACGAAGATCTTACCCTCTTTGTACCCAAAGCACACCGGGACGACGTAGGGCTCATCGGCATCGCAGAATGCCAGCCTCATTATCTCTGCCTTCTGCAACTGGGCTTCCATCACCGAGACGTCAGTGACCTCTTTCTCCTTCTTGCGCATCCGCGACCTCCAGACACTATAGTGCTGGTCCGCCTAAATCAGCCTGTCGCTGCATCATATGGAGATATGAGTTGCCGACTGTTTTCCGCCAAATCGCCAAGCTCATTTCATTCGATTGCTTAAAAGGTCTTCGTTCCCCGCCATAGGTTCCTGCTGGGTCACGCAATGGATGCCCCCGTAGCCATACACCAGCTCGATAGCTTCGATAGGAACGAGTTCCCGATCCGGGAAGGCGTTCTCCAGCATCTGGACCGCCTTCGCGTCGTTGCGGTCCTTGAACACCGGCAACAACACGCATTCGTTGCCGATGTAGAAGTTGGCGTAGCTCGCTGGCAGCCAACGCTCCTCTTCCTCCAAGAACAACGGCTTTGGCATGGGGAGCTGCCGGACCACCAGCTGATGGCCGTCCTGGTCGGTCGCCTCCCTGAGGATCGCGAGGTTGCGCTTGAGCACTTCCGTGTTCGCTTGAGCCTTGTCGCGTGAGTGAGCGCACAGCACCTCGGTCTCGGACACGAAGCGAGCGAAGTCATCGATGTGGCCGTCGGTGTCGTCCCCTTCGATGCCGGACCGCAGCCAGATAATCCGATCGACGTTCAAGTACTCGCGCAGATAGTCCTCTATCTTAGCTTTGGTGAGATGCGGATTGCGGTTCTGATGGAGCAGGCACTGCTCAGTGGTGAGCACCGTCCCGGCGCCGTTCACCTCTATCGATCCCCCTTCCAGAACGATCCCTGGTCTGAACGTGCGGACGTTGCTCGTCTGGACGACGTCCTCTCCGGTGACATCGTCGTAGAGTAGGTCGTCGTACTTGTCCCCCCAGGCATTGAAGGTCCACTTGATCGCCGCCTTGGCCAGTGTCTTCTGATGGAGCAGGAAGGTCGGGCCGTAGTCCCTGATCCACACGTCTGCGGATCTGATCCGCATTAGCTTGATCTTGTTCTGATCGCCTCCCTGCTGTGCGATTAGGTCCAAGACGCGTTCACCCATCTCCTGGCCCTCGACCAGTAGTTTGACGATCTCGCCGTGGCTCAGCGCCGCGATCATCTTGGCGAAGATACCCTCTACAGCTGGAAGGGTCTGCTCCGGAAACGTCAATGGGTTCTTCGGCCAGGAGAGCCAAGTAGCCTCGTGCCTGGCCCATTCCGCCGGCATGCGATAGCTGGTCGAGCGTGGCGTATCTTGGTTCATCCTTATCGCCTCATTGCCGCAAGGGCTCCACTATCTTCACGTAGCATTCCGGCCGACGGTTGCGGAAGAAGCGCCAGCCCTCCCTGACCTCCTTGCCGTGGTCGAGGTCGATCTCGCAGATGAGCACCTCTTCCTTGCTTCCAGCGCGCTTCAGCGTCCCGCCGAAGGCGTCGATCACGAAGGAGCCGCCCCAGAAGCGCATCTTATCCTCGTTTCCAGCACGGTTGACGGCCGCGACCACCAGCGAATTGGCGATGGCATGGCCGCGCATAACGTTCTCCCAGGCCCGATGCCAGTTCCCTTCGGTCTGCTGGACTCCCTTGACCGTGCCGATGGCGGTTGGATAGAAGATGATGTCGGCGCCGAAGAGCGCGCAGCAGCGTGCCGCCTCGGGATACCATTGATCGTAGCAGATTAGCGAGGCGACCTTGGCCTGATCGGTCTCGAAGACCTCGAAGCCAGTATCACCTGGCTCGAAATACTCCTTCTCGAAGTAATACTGGTCCTGGGGGATGTGGGTCTTGCGGTACTTGCCCAGCATCTTTCCTTTGTTGGAGAAGACGGTGGAAGTGTTGTATGTCTGATCATCGTCAGACTCGTAGATCGAGCCGCCGATTAGCGAGATTTTATTCTTGCGTGCAGAGGCGGCTAAGGCCTTCGTTGCCTTGCCTGGGATGGTATCCTTGCAAGCGAGCCCCTTCTCCTCTTGATCCTCGGCTCCGTACTGAGCGAAATAGCGGGTTGTGAAGAGCTCGGGCAGGCAGACTACCTCCGCCCCTTTTTCACTCGCTATTTCGATGAGATCGAGCGCATGGTTCAGGTTATTCTCCATGCCCTTTGACATGGACATCTGGACCAGGCCAAGGGTCAGTTTTCGCATCAATGACACCTCTTGATGATTTCTCGATGTGATGTCGGTATTTGAAACTTGTCCGGACTGGATTCTGATGATAGCCAATCTCTCGGTCATTTTTGTATCGATCTGAATGCGATCAATTGGAGGTGAAACAAGAAATGAGCAATGGTGGGTCTGTCCGGATTTGAACCGGAGACTCGTGGTCCCGAACCGCGCAGTTTGCCAAGCTAGCCCACAGACCCATGGGATATTCGGCTTAATAAGCTCGGGATATAAAAACATCTCTCTATCCTGGTCGCAAGAAGTGACAACTCTCCTAGCGGCTGGTCTGCAGGATCGATAAAGCCTCTTCGTCGCTGATGTCGTTCCATTGCTCGTAGGCTTCAGCCACGGCATAAACCGCTCCAGCCCGGATGTTCAGGACGTACACTTCATCGGCCTCCTGGAGCAACATCTCCGCCGCTCTCTCCGAAGCGGTCGGGACGGCCACGATCACTTTGCTCGCGCCATGTTCCCGAGCGAACCTGATGATCGCAAGCACGGTAAATCCAGATGCCAGGCCGTCGTCGATGATGATCACGGTCTTGCGCTTCAGATCGGGATAGGGGGCGTTCTCTCGGAAGATCTCTTCCCTCCAGCGCACGCTCTGGGACGCCTTCCGCACCTGCTTCTCGATGATGTCCTGCGTGAGGCACCTCTCCTTGATCAGATCATCATTAAGAACCAATACGTCATCCGGACCGATTGCCCCGAAGCCAGCCTCCGGTTCATCGGGCAGATGGACCTTGCGGGCGATGGCGACGTCGAGCTTTAGACCGAGGAGGCGCGACACCTCCTTCGCCACCGGGACGCCTCCCGCCGGTATCGCCAGGATGAACGCGTGGCTGCCACCGTACTCCCTCAGCATCTCCGCTAGCAGGATGCCAGCATCCCTGCGGTCGCGGAATACGTGCTCGCGGCCGCGCAATCCCAGCTCTTCGGTCACCTGATTCATCAGTTCCCCGTTCAATTCAGCAAGATGGCAATATTTAATTCATTCGGACGAAATTTCAACAGCCGACTTGATCGACTCCAGTCGGCATGAGCGCTCGAACGATGTCGTGGAACGTCGTAGGCGGTGTTCGACACATTTAAATAAAGAAGTTATTCTCCCTCGCATATGCGGGAACAGCTCCGGGAGAAGATGGCCGGCGAGATCACGCTGTCGAACGACTCAGGTCGGACGATTCGCAAGTGGCGAGAGGAGTTCGGCACCTCACAGCAGGAGCTGGCTCGTCGATTGGGTGTGACGCCCTCGGTCATATCCGATTACGAATCCGGGCGGAGGAAATCCCCCGGCATCGTGGTGGTCCGCAAGATCATCGATGGATTGTTGGACATCGATCAGTCCAATGGCGGAACGATCATCAAGCGCTACAATCTGGCCGAGCGCTCGGAGTGCATCATCTCCATCAAGGAGTTCAAGCACTCCATATCCGCCTACGATTTCGTCGAGGCTATCGAAGGTAAGAATTTAGCGAAGCAGGTGCCGCTGGAACGGGACATCCACGGGTTCACGGTCATCGATTCCATGAAGGCAATAACATCGCTCAGCTCGACCGACTATCTGAAGATCTATGGCTGGAGCTCGGAGCGGGCGCTCATATTCATAGGGGTGAAGTTCGGCAGGAGCCCGATGATCGCGATACGAGCGCATCCGCTCAAGCCGGCCATGGTCTGCTACCACAAACCGGAGCACGTGGACGATCTGGCTATCCGGTTGGCGACACTGGAATCCATCCCTTTGATCAGGACCGACATTTCCTTACCGGCGCTGGTCGAGCGCCTTGAAAAGATGGAGTGAGACTATGCAAGTTGGTATCGTTAGCTATGGCGCCTACGTGCCGCACTACCGCATCACGCCGCAGGAGATCGGGCGGGTCTGGGGTTCGGATGGCGAACTGATGTCGAAGAACCTGTTGATCTTTAGCAAGTCCGTGCCGTCCCCGGACGAGGACGTGATCACCATTTCGGTGGAAGCGGCTCGAGCGATGATGAGACGGACGAAGGTGGACCCGAAGCTCATCGGCGCCCTCTATGTCGGTTCGGAGAGCCACCCCTATGCGGTGAAGCCGAGTGGCACCATCGTCGCGGAGGCCATCCTGACCAGCCCCAATATCACCGTCGCTGATTACGAATTCGCCTGCAAGGCCGGCACGGCGGCAATACAGACCTGCATGGGCTTGGTAGGCTCCGGCATGGTGAAGTACGGCGTCGCCATCGGCGCTGATACGTCGCAAGGCGCTCCAGGCGATCCGTTGGAATACTCGGCATCCGCCGGCGGCGCTGCCTACCTCATCGGCTCCGAGGAGCTGATCGCCACCTTGAACCATACTTTCTCTTATACCACCGACACTCCGGACTTCTGGCGTCGCGAGGGCCAGCCCTATCCCAGCCATGGGGGCCGGTTCACCGGGGAACCAGCTTACTTCAAGCACATCCAGGCGGCTGGAAAGGGGCTCATGAACCTGGCGAAGACCCAACCGACGGACTATGCCCACGCCGTCTTCCACCAGCCCAACGGCAAGTTCCCGACAAGGGTCGCAAAGCAGCTGGGCTTCACGGACAAGCAGATCGAGGTGGGGCTGCTGACACCACAGATCGGCAACACCTATTCCGGGGCGGTGCCCTTGGGCCTCGCAGCGATATTGGACGTCGCCAAGCCGGGCGAAAGGATCTTCGTCGTCGCCTACGGATCGGGAGCGGGGGCGGACGGGTTCGATGTCACGGTGACCGATAATATCGCCAATTTCAACCGAGGGGCTGCTCCGACGATCAAGGAGATACTGCAGAACCGGACGATGATCGACTATGCCACTTATGCTAAGTTCCGTGGCAAGATCCGCATGCAGGAGGGTGAGGTCTCATGAGGGAGGTCGCCATTATCGGGGTCGGGGACACCAGATTCGGCGAGCTCTGGGACATGGGCTTCCGCGACATCGGCATCGCGGCCGGCCTGGCGGCGGTTCAGGATGCAAATCTGGCGGCGGAGGAGATCGATGCGCTCTACGTTGGCAATATGTCCGCCGGCCGCTTCATCGAACAGGAGCACGTGGCGGCGCTCATAGCCGATTACTCCGGCCTGGCCCGGGACAACATACCGGCGACTCGCATCGAGGCGGCCGGCGCTTCCGGCGGGCTCGCCCTTCGCCAGGGATATTTGGCCGTGGCGTCGGGAATGCACGACCTGGTCGTGGTCGGCGGCGCGGAGAAGATGACCGACGTGGGAGACGCCATGGCAGCGGAGATCCAATCTTCTTCGATGGACCAGCAGTGGGAGGTGACCTTCGGAGCTACCTTCCCAGCGCTGCACGCCATGATCGCCCGCAGGCACATGCACGACTTCGGCACGACGCGCGAGCAGCTGGCGTCGGTGGCGGTGCTGAACCATCTGCACGGCTCGATGAACCCGAAGGCGCAGTTCCAGAGGGCGATAGACCTGAAAACCGTCCTGAACGCTCCACCTGTCGCTGAGCCATTGGGCATGTTCGACTGCGCCCCTAGCTCCGATGGTGCCGCCGCGGTGGTGCTCTGCGCCATGGAGAAGGCGCGCAAGCACACCGATAAGCCGATCAAGATACTTGCATCGACGCAAGCATCCGATACTCTGGCATTGCATGCCCGCTCGGACATTACTTCCTTCAAGGCAACCCATGTGGCGGCGCAGCGCGCCTTCAAGCTGGCCGGGTTGGAGCCGAAGGACATCCAGGTGGCGGAGGTGCACGACAATTTCACTATATCCGAGATACTGGCGATCGAGGACCTGGGCTTCTTCCCCAAAGGTCAGGGTGGCAGAGCGGTCGTCGACGGCCAAGTGTCCATCGGCGCCAAGGTGGCGGTCAACACCTCAGGCGGGCTGAAGGCCCGAGGCGACCCGATCGGTGCCACCGGGGTAGCGCAGGTGGTCGAGATCGTAAGCCAGCTTCGCGGCACGGCCGGGAAGAGGCAGGTCGCTGGCGCCCGCTACGGCCTGGCGCAGAATGTGGGCGGGACAGGAGCGACCGTCGTGGTAACCATACTGGGGGCGACCTAGATGTCGACCGCAAGGCTCTGGAGGGAGAACCCCTCAAGGTACAATCTGGCAGCCTCCAAGTGCGGGGTATGTGGCAAGGTCTTCTTCCCTCCTCGCAACGTTTGCTCGACCTGCCACCGCAAGTCCATCGGCAAGATGCAGCAGCTCCTGCTGAGCGGCGAGGGAGAGGTCTACTCGTACTCAGTGGTACATGACGCGCCGAGCCAATTCGAACTGCTGAAGCCTTACGTGCTCGCGATGATCCGAATGGATGAGGGGGTCATGCTGACCTCGCAACTGATCGATGTCGACCCGAAGAAGGTGGAGATTGGGATGAGAGTGAAGACCACGATGCGCAAGGTCGGAGAAGATGGTCCGGCCGGCGTCATATACTATGGCTACAAGTTCAAACCCATTACCTGAGCCAAAGCCGCCATCTTCTCAATGGGATCGGCGGATGGCCTTCCTTCCGTTCTTTCTTTCCAGGTCATCCATCG